>PVMK01121213.1_pt1 | contig 52435 bp, 58 predicted proteins | sample 1853481 | NCBI WGS metagenome assembly PVMK01 (sample SAMN08533507, study PRJNA380276) | Marine sediment metagenome, whole genome shotgun sequencing project.
GGCTGGTTGATGAAAAGAGAGATAAATTTCTGGTAAAGGTATCTGAAAGTCTCAGGAATTATGGGATGCCGTTTATTGAACTGTCAGAATGGTTAGTCAAAAATGCTTCTCAGGGGTCTAAGGGCAGAGCCGCCCTTAATCTTGCGGACTATTATGCAGGAATAGGGGAACTTAGCATGGCAAAAATGTATATATCTATGGCTATAAATAAACAATTGCCTGTTGATGATGTCCTGAGGGTTGAAGTGAAAATATTGAGTGCCGACGGTAAAAGGAAAATGGCTATGGACAAACTGGTTCAGATCGGAGATATCGAAAAAGAAGATATTCAGAAGCTTGGAAACATCATGTTCGATATTCATAACCCGAACTCAAAAGCTGTACAGAAGGGCATAAAGTTCTATAAAAGAATACTGGCTAAATCTGACTGGGATGCAGACTTATATATCAATCTGGCTGATATCCTTGACGCTTCAGGCCGTGGTTCAGAAGCAGCGGAATACTACAGGATTGCTCACAATAAGAACCCTGATGATGAATGGGCCATATACAGAATTGGTCGCTGGTCGAGTAAAAATGAGTCAGAAAGAATGTTCACTATGCTGCAGGATGGAGACTCCCTGCTTAGCCGGGTTGCAAAGGCTGAGCTGTCAGGGATGAATATTTTAAACAAAGTAAATGAGGTGTTCTAGTGGAAGAAGCTGTTAAATTAAACGAAGCTTTCCATAGCTTTACGCAGGCATCAAGGAGCCTGGAAGTATATTATGAAAAACTGAGCGAAAGAGTAAGATTTCTGACATCTGAGGTAGAGCGGAAAAACGCTAAGTTGAAAGAGCTTGAGGACCATCATAAAAGAAATCTGAGATTAATAGCCATGGGTGAAATGGCTGCAAGTATAGTTCATGAAATAAGGAGCCCCCTCTGCAGCATCGAGCTTTTTTCCAACATGCTCTCAAATGACCTTGAAGACACAGAGCATTCGGAAATGGCAAAGGGGATATCAACAGGTATCAAAAGTCTCAATAATATTCTCACAAATACGCTGTTTTTTGCAAAACCACAGAAGCCTACCCTTAAAGATGTAGAACTTAATGTACCGGTCCAGGAGTCTCTGACGATTCTGGCCCCGCTGGTTGAAATAAGGGGTATTAAACTGTTCAGTAAAATATCAGAGGAGGTTATATCAGGAGATCAGGAACTTCTAAAGCAGGTCCTGATGAATATTATATTAAACGCAGTTCAGGTGATGCCTGATGGTGGCACCTTGAAAGTGTTTACAGAGGAAAGTGAGAGCTATATTGCACTTTCTGTCTGTGATCAGGGCAGCGGTATAGACCCTGAAAATGTTGAGAAAATATTTGATCCTTTTTTCAGTACCAAAGACAAGGGGACTGGTCTGGGTCTTACAATAGCTCACAAAATTATGCAGAGCCATAACGGCTTTATTAAGGCAGAAAATAATGAAGACATAGGCAGCACTTTCAGTCTTTATTTTCCAAAGAAAGGAGTTGCTGTTCAGCCATTGAGGCAGAAGGCATCAGGTGAATAAATGGTAAAGTCAATTCTTGTTGTTGATGATGACATGCAAATGAGAGCAGCTTTAAAAGAGGCAGTTGAAAGAATGGGGTACAGAGCTGTTATGGCAGAGCACCCTGTGGAGGCCCTGAAAAAACTAGAAACAGAGCATCTATCGATGATCATTACCGATATGCAGATGCCCAGGATGGATGGTTTAACATTTATCAAGGAAGCAAGGCGAAAGATAGGGAATCTTCCCATACTGGTCATTACCGGTCATGGCACTGTTGAAAATGCTGTTGAAGTAATGAAGGAAGGCGTATGTGAATATCTGATGAAGCCCTTTTCATTTGATTCACTTACAAAGACTATTGGTTCAATAATGGCCAGGACCTGTCATAAAGGAAATGACGTTATTACAGACAATGACTATATAAAGAACCTGATACAGCTTGCCGGTAATGTTGCCATGAGTGACATGACTGTTCTGGTTCTTGGTGAGAGCGGGACCGGCAAAGAACTGCTTGCAAGGTATATACATAAGTCCAGCCGGAGAAGCAGCAAACCCTTTATAGCTGTAAACTGCGCGGCAATTCCTGACAATCTATTGGAATCAGAGCTGTTTGGATTTGAAAAGGGGTCCTTTACCGGTGCATTAGAAAGAAAGATCGGGAAATTCGAGCTTGCTAATGAGGGAACGATCCTGCTTGACGAAATAGGCGAAATGTCAGCCACTCTGCAGGCAAAGCTGTTAAGAGTTTTACAGGAAAAAGAAGTGGACAGGATCGGAGGTAAACAGCCTGTCCCGATTGATGTGAGGGTGATAGCTACCACCAACAGGGATTTACAGAAAGAGATAGAAGAGGGCAGGTTCAGAGAAGACCTTTTTTTCAGGTTAAGCGTATTTCCAATGAAACTAATCCCCTTAAGAGAGAGGACTGAAGACATAAAACTTCTGGCTGACCACTTTATGAAGAAATATTCCCTGGAACTTAATAAAGAGGTAGCTGGATTTAGTGACGATGCAGTTGCTTTTCTTGAGACAAGACATTGGAAAGGAAATATCAGAGAGTTTGAAAATGCTATTCAGAGAGCGGTACTGATCTCCAGGTCTGATCTCATAGGAAAAGATGATTTTATGATTGAGTCCAATATCTTTAGAAGTGATGCGCAGAGCGGTAGTTTAAGGGACATGGAGATGGATTTAATAATGAAGACCCTGAATGACACAGATGGTAACAAAACCAGGGCGGCACAACTCCTTGGGGTCAGTGTGAGGACAATAAGGAATAAACTTAATGAATATGGGAAAAATGTTCCTGTTGCATGAAAATTATGCCCCATGTTTAAAGAAGAGAAAATAATTGTGAGAGCTAACATGTTGAATAATAAAATAAAGTTACAGAGTGGATTTACTGCTGCCTTATTTGCTCGTGGCACAGTTCTTGAAATATTCCTTATAGCTGAAATTCAGGAGGTAAACAATGGATAAAGAAATGTCAATACTTCAAGGGATAATCCGCTCTGCCAACGTGCGTCAGAAGGTGATTGCATCCAATATTGCTAATTCTGATACACCGGGTTACAAAGCAAGAGATGTTGAGTTTGGGAATATTTTTCAGAAAAGAATGAAACTGACTACTACAAATCCAGGACATGTTAAAGGTAATAGTGGTAACAAAATCAGCACAAAAATAACTGTTAACAATGATCCATCCTGGGGTGACAGCAATAATGTTCAGATGAATATAGAAGTGGCGAAGATGACCGAAAACTCTCTTACTCATGATGCAGCAATTAGATTGCTTAATGCCAAAATAAAGATGTTCAAAATTGCAATTAAAACAAAATGATGAATCATAAAAGAATAGTACATATGAGGAGGCACTAAATGGATCTTTTTGATGTAAGTGCATCAGCCCTGCAAGCTCAGAGGATGAGGATGAATACTGTGGCGTCCAATATGGCAAATGCTCAGTCAACCAGGAGTGAGTCAGGTGGACCTTATGTAAAGAAAGAGGTTTCATTCTCATCAGTTCAGATAAATCCGGGTGACTCGGACGGACTTGTTGGAGTTAAGGTCGATAGTGTGGTTGAAAGCCGGAAACCCCCGCTGATTATATATGATCCGGGACATCCTGATGCAGATGAGAATGGCAATGTTTCAATGCCAAATATCAACGTAATAGAAGAAATGGTCAACATGATGATGGCATTACGTGCGTATGAGGCAAATGTAAAAGCTTTTAATATGTCAAAGGGTATGTATCAGAAGGCCCTTGAGATAGGGAGGTACTAATGTCTGATCTTCCGATTAAGAATATAGGCAGTATAGGTTCGATTGGCACATCCGGAGCAAAGGAAGTGAATGGGCCTTCAGGGAAAAGTTTTGACAATGTTGTCAATGAGGCCATGAGCAAAGTCTCCCAGATACAGGAAAATGTTGAAACAGCGGTGAATGAGCTGGCAACAGGCGGGGACATCAGTGAGGCTGTCCTTGCCATAGAGAAAGCTGATATGTCATTTCAGTTGATGGTAGAGGTCAGGAACAAACTGCTAAGTACTTATGAAGAAATAATGAGGATGAGTGTTTAATAAAAATAACATAGAAAATAACAATTAATAATCAGAGGATAAAATGGCAGATAACGAAAATATTGTAGAGCAGTTTAAAGCATGGCCGACAATGAACAAAATCGGCTTGCTGGCGGTAATGATAATGACTATTACATCAATGGTGCTTTTATTCTCATGGGTCCAGAATGCTGATTTCCAGGTTCTATATTCAAGCCTCTCAGAGGAAGATGCGGGCCGTATTATTGAAGAGTTGCAGAGCAAAAAAATCCCTTATGAACTTGTTTCATCAGGTACTGTTCTCGTTGCTGCGAACAAAGTTCATGAAATAAGGCTCGAGCTAGCCGGACAGGGACTTCCACAGGGGGCAGGTGTAGGGTTTGAGATATTTGATAACACAAGCTTTACAACAAGTGAGTTTGTTCAGAAACTGAATTACAAGAGAGCTCTGGAGGGAGAGCTGTCAAGGACCATCAGGTCCTTATCAGGAGTCCAGCAGAGCAGGGTCCATCTTGTTATGCCTGACAAGTCGGTATTTGCATTCCAGGAAAGCAGACCTGAAACCACAGCAGCTGTCTTTATTACCCTTCAAAATGGAAGAACCCTTAACAGGAATGAAATTCAGGGGATTGTACATCTTGTGTCAAGCAGCGTGGAAGACCTGGATGCTGGAAGTATTACAGTTGTAGACAACAAAGGAGTGCTTCTCACAAGACCCAGCAGTGACTCCATGTTAAGTCTCAGCGGTTCGCAGATGGAGTATCAGCAGGCTTTTGAAACAAACACAATGACCAAGATATTAAGCATGCTTGAACCTGTTGTGGGCAAAGGCAAAATACAGGCGAAAGTCTCGGCAGCATTTAATTTTACGAGGAGTGAAAAAACAGAAGAAAAATATGATCCTGACGGGGTAGTGGTTAGAAGTGAGCAGAAGAGCACTGAAAAATCATCGACAGGATTTAGCGGTGGAGTACCCGGAGTCAGTACGAACTCTGTCGGAGGATCATCTTCAGGAGGATCAACAGGACTGTCCCAGAAGCAGGATGAGATGATCAATTATGAGACAAGCAAGACAATCACCAGGGTAATTAACTCACCTGTTGTGCTGGAGAGGCTTACAGTGGCATTGGTTATTGACGGTATTCTTGCATCTCAGAAAGAAACAGTTGAAAACGCTGACCAATATGATGTCAGGTCAGATGTAGACATAAAGTACTATGAAGATATAGTCAAAAAGACTATCGGGTTTATCGAGGACAGGGGAGATGAAATCAGCCTTTCCATCATGCCTTTCAAGAGGCCCGAAGTTATCGAGGTAGGAGAGGTTGAGAAGGACTACCTCCCCCTTATACTTACTATTTTAAAATATTTTGTGCCTATAGTAATCGCACTGATGTTCTTCCTGTTGATAGTTAAACCACTTATAAATTCACTTTCAAAGGTACCGGCAAGGAGGATGACAAGAGCCATTGCAGGAGAAGAAGGACTTACCGGACTTGAAGCACCTGCAGTACCTCAGGAAATAAGCCTTAAGGAGCAGGTTGTTGACTGGGCAGGCAATAACTCAGGCCAGGCGGCAGGTATGATAAAGGGATGGGTGGAGGAAAAATAAATGGCAATAAATGGATATGAAAAAGCTGCAATATTTCTGAGTACTGTAGGTGAGGATGTTGCTGCCCAGATATTGAGGCAACTTGAGCCTGAAGAGATAGGGAAAATATCTTCATTTATGGCCAAAGCAACAAAACTGGACAAAAAAAGTGTAGAAAGTGTATTGCAGGAAACTATGGATAAAGTATCCAGCGGTGATATTAATGTTGCAGGAGAGGACTATGTAAAAAAGATCCTTTCAAAAGGCCTGGGAGATGACGATGCTGAGAAAATAATGGAAATGGTCTCAAAAGAAAGCCCGTTGGAGTCTCTGAAATGGGTAAGTCCAAAAATACTTTCCGGTTTTCTATCCACTGAGCATCCTCAGACAGTTGCGTTGATCCTTTGTCTTCTTGAATCTGAACAGGCATCAGAGGTGATGGAGGCATTGCCAGAGCATATAAGGGGCGATGTTGCGATGCGTGTTGCAGCTACCGAGAGAATACCTGATGCCGCACTGGAGGAAATAGAAGAGGTCTTAAAAACCCAACTTGATATGGGGAAGGGTAAATCAGGCAAAACTTTTGAAGGCACCAAGGTAATTGCTGAAATACTGAACCAGTGTGACAGGAGTACAGAGCAGAGTATTTTTGAAAAAATAGAAAGCCAGAATGAAGTGCTGGCCGAGTCTATTAGAGAGCTTATGCTTACATTTGATGATCTTGAGAATATCGATGACAGAGGAATCCAGCTTATCATGAAGGAATTAAGCACAGATGATCTTTCACTTGCCTTGAAAACCGCATCAGATGTTCTTAAAAATAAAATATTTAATAACATGTCAAAGAGAGCAGTACAGATTCTCAAGGAGGAAATGGAAACAAGAGGACCTGTCAAGGTTTCTGATGTAGAAAGTGCCCAGCAGAGTATTGTGAAAGTGGCAAGGAAACTGGATGAAGAAGGGAAGATAGTGATTGCAGGAAGAGGAGGAGAAGAGCTTGTTGAATAGTAATAAAATATTAAAGAATGATGCTGCTGCCCTGTTTTGTATGCCCTCGCTGGAAGACGAGAGCATGAAGAAAATTGAGGAAATAGAGCGACAGGCATATGAGGAAGGTTTTGCAGCCGGTGAAAAGGCCGGTTTTACAGAAGGTGAACAGAAAGCAGCTGTTTTAATCGGCAGCCTTCATGAACTTCTGGAGAAAATAGCCTGCTTTAAGGATGAACTTGTTGATAATCTTGAGTCTCAGGCGGTTGATCTGTCTATATGCATAGCAAGGAAAGTAATAAATGAGGAAGTGCAGACAAGACCGGATGTAATTGTTTCCATGGTTAAGGAAGCGCTTCGTCGACTGCAAAGGACAGGGACTATATCTGTCAAGATTAATCCTGTATTGCATGAGCTGTTTATGGAGAAAAAGCCAGAGCTTATGGAAGTCCATGGGGACATTACTTTTGATGTGAATTCCAATATAGCTGTTGCAGGACCTCTTGTTGTCAGTCAGATAGAAGAGGTTGTAACTGATGTTGAATCATTACTGGATAATGTTATTAATGAGGTGACATCAGGTCGGACTGTCAAGGAACCGGAAAACAATGGAGATGAAATAACCGTTGCCACTGATATGGAAGTTGAAGAGCAGGCATCAGAACCGGAGACAACGGATGATCTGACTATTGATAAAGCAATTGATGATGAAGACGAGGAGAAGAGTGCGCAAAATTGATCTTGGATCATATATTAAGACAGTCAATAAACTTGATCCTTTAAAAGTCTATGGCCGGATCGTTGAGATAACAGGACTGACCATAAAAGCTACAGGTCTTGATGTCAGCATCGGTGAGTCATGCAAGATATATTCAGATAAGTCAGCACCTATAGATGCCGAGGTCGTTGGTTTTAAAGAGGGGAAAGTGATCCTCATGGCAACGGGAGAGGTGGCTGGAATAAGACACGGCAGCAGGGTAATGCCGCTGGGAAAAAACATATCAGTCAAAGTTTCTGATAGTCTGATTGGAAGAATAATTGATGCTACAGGAAATCCCGCTTGACGGTAAAGGTCCTATATCAGGGACGACTGCCCGCTTTCATTCCCTTTCTCCAAATCCTTTGTCAAAAAAGATTATAAGTGAACCGCTGGATATTGGCATAAGGTCCATAAATGGGTTACTGACCTGCGGGAAAGGACAGAGAATCGGGGAATAATGGCAGGGTCTGGTGTTGGAAAAAGTGTTCTCCTTGGCATGATCGCCAAGTACTCTGAGGCCGCGGTAAATGTAATAGCTCTTATTGGAGAAAGAAGCCGTGAAGTTGGAGAGTTTGTCGAAAGAAACCTTGGAGAGGAAGGCCTGAAAAAGTCGATTGTTGTTGTATCTACCTCAGACCAGGCGCCGCTGGCAAAGGTAAGGGGGGCATTTACTGCAACAGCCATTGCTGAATATTTCAGGGACGCCGGCAAAGATGTCCTGCTTCTTATGGATTCTCTTACCCGTGTTGCAATGGCCCAGAGGGAGATAGGTCTTGCAGTTGGAGAGCCTCCCACCACAAGAGGTTACACGCCATCTGTTTTTGCATTGCTTCCAAAGCTTCTTGAAAGGGTAGGTACATCTAATAACTCGGGCAGCATAACCGGGCTCTATACTGTGCTGGTTGAAGGGGATGACATGCTTGAACCTGTAGCGGATATGTCCAGGTCCATACTTGACGGACATATAGTGCTCTCCAGGGACCTTGCAATGGAAAACCATTACCCGTCAATTGATGTACTGCAGTCCATAAGCAGGGTGATGCCGAATATTATAGAAGAAAAACATAGAGAGTATGCATCTAAATTTGTGGACACATTGTCTACGTACAAGAAATTTGAAGACATGATCAATCTCGGGGCTTATAAGCACGGCTCAAACTTCAAGGTTGATTTCGCAATCAAGATTATAGAGAAAATAAAGAGCTATCTTAAGCAGGACATGCATAATCTTATAGATTATGCGGACAGTCTTCAGGGACTGTACTGTATATTTGATGAGGCAATGAATGAAAGCACATAAAAAAAAGACGATATCAAAGATTCTGAAGCTAAAGGACAGTAGGAAAAAAGAGCTTGAGCTTGAAGTGAAAATAGCTGTTGACAGGGTAGACGAAGCAGAGTCAGAAATAAAGACTTTGCAAAATGATTATGAAGACAAAGTGAAATATTTTAATGAAAGCAATGAAAAAGGTTCAATAGATATAAATAACATTAACTCATATTATGATTTCTTTTCCCGGATTAACGGTATGATCGATAAGCAGAAAGAGGTCCATGTGGAGCGCCAGGTTGAGCTTAAGTCATTGAAGGACAGTCTTATTAATGCCCATAAGGACAAAAGGGTTTTTGAGATACTCAATGAAAGGGCCATAAAGGCGGACCAAAAAGAGAAGTCATTAAGTGAACAAAAAGAAATTGATTTTATAGCTATCTCAAGGAGAATAAAATGAAAAGATTAGTCATTGGTTTTCTGGTTTTACTTATGTTAAGTTGTAATGTTTATGCGCAGGACAAGTTTGACATTGCGAGTGTTATGGAAAAACAGAGGCTGGAGTTGACCCAGAAAGAGGAGATATTAAAGAAAGAGACCGAGAGACTGAGGACTATAAAACGGGAAGTGGAAGAGGGGATAATCAAATATAGTGAAATCCTTAAGCAGATAGATAAATCTCTTATAAAGGCTGAAGAAATAGGCAACAAGAGATTGAAACATGTGGCAAAGGCCTATGAAGCTATGCAGCCTGAAGACGCAGCATCAAGGCTTACCGGACTGGAGGCCTCAATTGCTGTGCAGATACTCCTGAAAATGAACAGCAAAAAAGCAGGACTTGTTATAGGCATGATGGATACAACAAGGGCCACATTGCTTACTAAAGACCTAACGAAGATTAAGAAATAGATTTAAACTGAGCAGTAAAAGCGTGTACATGACCTGTACACGCTTTTTTTTGTGCTCATTAACCTTTCGCTAAATCCCGTAAATATACAGAATGACCCTACATTAATAATAAAACAGGGCAACCGCGAGGGTTGCCCCTACAAAGGCTGGGTTTCGATTATAGCTGGAAAAAGATTCCCGGTAGAGAAATATTTTCTGAATATTTTTCCTTATTCCTGTCTGAACTCATTTCATAAATGTACATCAAATTATTCTCAGTACTTAATAAATATTTTCAATAACGCGCTGTAACGCTATGATAAAACACGCTTTTACCCTTTTTGAAAATCCCGAGGGGGAAATGACTTATAAATAATGAAGAAGAAAATGCATTGCCGGAATTACTGGCATGCCGCTTGCTTTTACAGGGGCATGAACATTTTTACATCATCAAGTCCAGCTTTCAATCCTGATCAGTTTATGGTCGACAGGCCCGCTCCTTCTGCACCACGAAATGATAATACTGATAGACCCAGTTTTGCAGAGCACGTTAATAATGCAGAGAGATCAGCCTCAAGGAATGATGATAGAAGGGAAACATACAATAGTAAAGATGAGAGACAGGTTTCAAAGCCTGAGCATAAGAAAAGTGAATCATTAAATAATGAACAGACTGAAAGAAGGCCTGAAGCTGATCAGAAAACAGAAGATACAAAGTACAGCCAGCAGGCTTCTGATAATGATAACAGGAAAAAAGAGACAGGACCAGAGGTAAAAGAAATAGATGAAAAAACTGTTACCAGCCAGGACACAGAGGGAACAAAATCTGATCTGGCAGACAATGATGTAAAAGGGGACAAAGTAGAAGACAGTGATATCCAGGATAATGAGTCAGGAACTGAAAATATCCAGGTTACAGAGCAGACCATCACCACATTTGATCAGACCATATTACAGGAAATTTCAATTGCAAATCAGGTTGAACAGGTTGACGGTTCATCAATTAATTCAGAAGAGGCCAATTTATCTGATGTCAAGACAGATACTGAAACATTTAAACCTGATGTAAGCAATTCCAATAAGGGAGAGGCTCCGTTGATCAAAGGAGACCCCCAGATTATTGATGAAAATACTGTCAATATTGCTGCAGCTGATAAGAAACAGGTCAATACAGCAAATGACAGGGGGCTTATTAATAATGAGAGCAAAGAGACGGTCATGGATTCGGCATTGGATGAAATAACCTCCGGGGAGCCAAATTCCGGGGATGACCAGACTGAAGAGTCTGGTGCAGATAATAAAGCTCCCAACAAAAATGCGGGCTTTGGAAAAAGTGATATTGAAGAATTACCTGAAGATTTTGATCTTAATGCGGACCTGAAAGAAAAGATCAGAATGGCTTCAGCAAGAGAACTGCCAGACAGGTATGCAAAGAAAACAGTCATTGATCAGTCCGATAATAAAATAAATCAATCACAGATTAATGTTGCTGATCCGGAAGTCCTTGAAGGGTTAAATAATTTTAAAACTCTTCAGGACGGAATGCTATTTGGAAATACACAGAATTCCGGCTATAACAGCGGAATCAATAATGCGTTCAAGGGATTGTCTGACACATCTATTAATTCCCTTGAGTCCATGAATACAAACACAGCCATAAGCAATGCTGAACTGGCCCAGAACCAGGGAATGGCAATGTCCGGCGGCAAAGCAGGTGCTAGTCTTTTGAATGGAAATGCCGCAAGGACAGCAGGTTTTAGTGAACTGTTAAATCAGGTTGTTTATACAGCAAAAGGCAAGAGCAAGCTGAATGTCACGGTCAATCATGAAGAGTTTGGAAAACTTAAAATTAACGTTACTATGGAAAAGGGACTTGTTAACATCCATGTTAATGCCTCTGATAAGGTGGTCAGAGAGTACCTGGAAAGCAATGTGCAAAGTATTATCGAAAGTCTTTCAAAAGACGGTGTCAGTGTAGGAGGTTTTTCAGTTGCACTGAAGGACCATAAAGACAATCCTGAAAAGAAGTTTTTGATGGACAGCGGCTTAAACAGGCAGTATGAAAATATTCCTGTAGCAGCAGTCCATTCCAATAGAGGGCTTGTTAATGTATTTGCTTAAGAACCAGGAACTAAAAACTAAGAACTAAGAACTAAGAACTAAGAACTAAGAACTAAATTAGATTAGATTATATAAAAGTAATTAAGGAGGAGTCATGGACGTATCAAGTATAGGAGGCGTAAGTGAAGTAACAAAGGCCACCGGGGGAAACGTACTGGGAAAGGAGGAATTTATGACCTTATTGCTCAAACAGTTGAGTTATCAGGATCCCCCTGAACCCGATGGATAATGCTGAATTTACATCACAGCTTACACAGTTCTCCTCTCTGGAAGAATTGAACAACATAAATAGCACACTGGCTGATGTACTCGCATTTCAGCAATCAATGCAAAATACTGCGGTCACAAATTTAATCGATAAGACAGTGCAGACCGAAGGAGACTCATTCATAATGGATGGTTCAGCAGACCTTGCTTATGAGCTTTCAGGAGATGCATCAATTGTTGATCTAAATATTTATGATTCTGCAGGTAAGATGGTTTGGACAGGAAAGTCTTCTGAACAGTTAGCCGGCGAAAACATCTATGCATGGGATGGAAAAGATCTAAATGGCAACCAGTTACCGGCCGGCAAATATACATTTGATATTGAAGCAAAGGATGTGTCCGGTGAAACAGTAGATTCACTGACCATTGAATCAGGTACTGTAACAAGTGTTTCATTTGAGGATGGTTTGACATACCTTACATTAGACAATAACAGAAAAATATACCTTAGTGATATTAAGTCAATAAGTTTATAAAAGGAGGAAATAAATGGCACTCACATCATTATTCACAGCAGTTAGCGGTATGAATGCAAACGGTCTCGCTCTCTCAGTAATAGGCGATAACGTTGCCAACATGAACACCGCAGGATTTAAGGCAAGTAAAACAGCGTTTGGTGACATCCTTGCCGCACAGGTTGGAGCAGGACAGGTTGGAAGGGGTGTTATGCTGAACTCAGTGGCTCCCCAGTTTTCACAGGGTACATTTGAAAGTACGGCAAATGTGCTTGATTTGGCTGTTGACGGTGACGGTTTATTTGTTGTTGAGGATAGCAGCGGAACTTTTTATACAAGGGCAGGGCAGTTTCATTCAGATAAAAACGGATATGTAATTAATACCGGCGGTCAGCGTCTGCAGGGATATCTTTATAGCGCATCCGGTACTGCAACAAGCGGAGTGGGTGATATAAATATATCATCATTGAACAGTTCGCCGACCCAAACATCTACTGTTACGATGACCGCAAATCTTGACTCAAGAGTAGTAATACCTGCTGCTTTTGATGTAACTGACCCAAATAATACATCAAATTTTTCAAGTTCAGTTACAGCCTATGATACACTTGGCAACGGACATATTGTAAACCTCTATTTCAGAAAGTCAGCTGAAGCAGCAACAGGTAATACATGGGAATATAAAGCTGTTGTTGGAGCATCGGATACTACGTCTGGTATTGCAGAGATCCAGGCTGAAGGCACTTTAGGCTTTGATAATAATGGCCGTCTTGACACGGAAAGTGCCATTACATATCCAACAGGAGGCTTTGATTTTAATGGCAGTGCTGCCCAGGATCAGACTATAGGATTCGACTTTGGTAATTCAATAACAACAGAAGGAGGCTCGGGTCTGGATGGAACTACACAGTTCGGCGCCACATCTGCCACAATGTTCCAGACTCAGGACGGTTATTCATCAGGATCAATGAAAAGCATAACAATAGACCAGGACGGAAAGGTGACGGGTGTTTTCACAAACGGTCAGACCAGGACTATTTCTCAGATAGCTCTTGCCAGATTCATGTCTCCTAGCGATCTTACAAAGATGGGCAGGAACCTGTATGCTGAGTCTACCGAGTCAGGACAGCCGATTATCAATATACCTGGAGCATCAGGCATAGGAACAGTGCTGTCGAGCACACTTGAGCAGAGCAATGTAGACCTTGCCGAGGAATTCGTCAAGATGATTATGTCACAGAGGGGGTTCCAGGCCAACTCAAGAATGATATCAACCTCTGATGAGCTGATGATGGAAGTTGTTAATCTTAAGAGGTAATAATTAGTAGACAGTAGATAGTAGACAGTGAGAAGTATGATGTGAGAGTGAAGCAGGGCGAGATTATATCTTGCCCTGCTTCTTTAATATTTATATATTCTTTTGGGATTTCTCTGCTATTTGGAAGTGGTTTGATAAACCTGTCCGGGTTTTAAAAGAACAAAGTTCTCTACGCCCTCTTCAGATTTTATCTTTTTAAACACTTCGCATGACATACAGGAAACTGATTTCTGGGCAAAGTCTCCCTGGACTTTTCCACCACAGAAAGTACCGGCAATGGCCCAGCAGATACGGCCGCCATTATTACCACTGTTTACCCCGTCAACAGCAGAATCTGAAGCAGCAGGACAGACCCCAAAATCTGCGGTTTTCTCACCTCCCGGTTGTCTTCCGCAACTCTTTATGTCCCAACAATTCGACTTTGACATTTTTAAACTCCTTTCTTTATCACCAGATATCTAATTCTATTAAGACACTATTGATAAAACGCATTATTACCTTTATATAAGTTGTCGGTACTATTAAGCTTAAACTTTAGACTGGATATTCTATGGCGAAAGCATGAAGAAAATGGGAAGTGATAACTGGTAGATTTAGACTGCGTTAATGATTTCTCCGGCTATTTCATCCAGTTTTACGATTTTGTCTGCAACCCCTGCTTCAACTACAGATTTTGGCATTCCATATACTACGCAACTTTCTTCGCTCTCAGCAATAGTCCTTCCACCTTTGTTTTTTATTTCTTTCATTCCCTGTGTGCCGTCATTTCCAAGACCTGTAAGGATTACTCCAAGGGCTTGGCCGGAATAAGTCTCGGTTATTGACAACATAAGATAATCTGCAGAGGGTTTATAAATATATTCGCCGTTATCAGCTGAGATATTAATTGAAGTTTCAGTGATTTTTTTGCGTTTTACTCCCATGTGCTTTCCACCTGGAGCTATAAATACCATCCCTTTTTTAATGGGTTCACCATCTTCAGCTTCTTTGACTTCCAGTTGGCTTAGCTGATTCAGTCTTTCGGCAAAGGGGCCGGTAAATGCAGGAGGCATATGCTGGGCTATAAGAATAGGAACAGGAAAGTCTTTGGGAATATTTGATATTACTATTTGTAATGCTTTGGGACCGCCAGTGGATGAGCCAATAGCAACAATGCCTGTTTTTCTGTGGGAAGCATATTGAGTTGGAGTTGGCATTTTCAAGGGTTTGGAAAGTTTCAGCTTTTTTTGCCTGACCAGGCCTTTCCTGCCGATGCTTTTCAGCTTGTCAAGCAGAATTTCCTTAATTTTAACAATATTAATTGAAAGATCTGAAAGGTTCTTTGGTATAAAATCAACAGCGCCCATATCAAGGGCATCGAGAGTGACCTCTGCACCTTCAGTTGTTATTGAACTTACCATTAAAACCGGTACAGGGGTTTTTGACATTATATGTTGAAGAGCCTCGATCCCGTCCATCCTTGGCATTTCAACATCAAGAGTAACTATATCTGGTTTCAGTGATGCCACTTTATCAATGGCCTCGATACCCATCTCGTGCCATACCTATCACTTCAAGTTCAGGATCGGCAGCGATCATGCTGGATATGGTATTGCGCATGAATGCCGAATCATCAACTATCAGGACTTTAACCACTATTCTTCCACTTTCTGAATATCAGAATCTGATTTATCATTTGACTGAAATATTATTATATTTTCGATTATTATCACGCAGCAACTTCTGCACCTATGAGCTTATTAATATCAAGAAGAATAATTAACCGGTTGTCAAGTTTGGCTATGCCTCTTATGAATTGACCATTTTGCTCTGAAGACATTGGAGGAGTCGGTTCGATAATTGAAGAAGGTATTCTTAAGACCTCAGAGACAGCGTCAACAATCAGCCCGTTTGTTATGTTATTTATTTCCATAATGATAATTCTTGAACTATCGTCTTTTGGTTTTTCCTCAAATCCGAATTTTGTTCTCAGGTTAATAATCGGAATCACCTTGCCTCTAAGATTAACAACCCCTTCTACATAGTCTTCTGAATTTGGCACCTGAGTAATCTCGGTTATCCTGTTGATTTCCTGTACGCTCAGAATATCCACAGCATATTCCTCGTTATTTAGAGTGAATGTTACAAACTGTAATATTTCTTCTCCTACGGTTGAAGTTTCCATTTAATCCTCCCTTTAGTTAAAGCATATTTTTATCTAATGATCAAAGTTATTAAAACCCAAAATCACCCAGGAGCGCCTCCACATCAGACTGTGAGACTTTTTCATGGCTCTCTGCATCTGTCCAGTCATCCTCTTCCTTTTTTGTGTCGGGTTTTTCTTCATCAGATTGATCTACTTTTAGCGGCATACCGTGAGTACTGATCAGTCCCACCAGTTCTACTTCCACTGTGTGTACAAGTGCAATGACTTTCTTGATTGTCTGTCCTGTTATGTCCTGAAATTGTTGAGCAGTGAGTATGTCAGTCAGGTCATTGTCCATTGCCTCTTTGAATGTTTTGAGGTAATTTATTGATTCTTCAGGGCCTGTTACATTTTCCATATGTTTTTCGAAGTCATCAGCCTCATCAAAATACCTTTCAACTATGGACATGGTTTTGTTAGCGGCTTCCTCTGTCCTGTCCATTACAAACTGCAGTTTATCAACTGCATTTGGCACACTCTCATTTGACAGTTTGTCCAATCCTGTATTGATTGAATGCTTGAATTCGTTTATCGAGTCATGGAGTTTTCTCGTAATCATACCGACTTCCTGAAAGAGGCCGCTATTGGTATCTGTGACAAGCTGTTCAATTATGGTCTCTACCTGGCTGTACTCCTGAGTTGCCATGGCGTCCAGAAGACTAACCATTTTATTGAAAACTTCATGCTTTGGATCATCTTTATCAAATTTATTGCCAAGATATTCCTTTGCGTCATGCAGCTCTTTCACCGTTATCTTACCTCCTATAGTATCAATTTCCCTTATCACTTCAACATTTCCACTGTCCCCGATATCAGATACATTAATTACAGCTTCTTCAAGCAGAGTGATATCATCAACAGGAAGGAGTTTACTTGTGTCAAGCAGCACAATCAGCTTGTCTTCCATTTTAGCGACGCCCTGAATATGATCAATATTGCCGCTGAAAAATCCTTCAGGCGGGTCAATCCTGGATTCATCAGCATTTACAACTCCTGTTATGCCATCCACAACTATTCCAAAGGTTATCTGTCCTGTGGCGATAACTATTACGGTGCTTCCAGGGCAATCGCCCGTACAGTTATCAAAAAGATTCTTAAGATTGACTATGGGAATAATAGAACCTCTAAGATTTGTCACCCCATCGATGTAGTCGGGTAAATGAGGTAATGCAGTTACAGAAGGAGTCCTTATTATTTCACGCACTTTTAGAATAGGGATCATATATTCACTTGAGCCGTTATTAAAACCTATAAACTGTTCCATCTGATTCTCCTTAATTGAATTTACGCATACTTATATTTAACTTTTTGATATCTCTACAAGGTTCCTTGAAATTCCTGTCACATCAAGAATGAAGACTACTTTCCCATCACCGGTAATCGATGCTCCCAATACAAATGAAGACGATGAATCAATACCTTCAAGCGTTTTGATAACAACTTCCTCCTGTCCCAGAAGTTTGTCTACGGCTATGCAGTATTTCTTGTCACCCATAGAAATTACAATAATATATTTGTGATCATCCGAGTTCTTTCCGTTACCTCCTGTATGGAGGAGATCATTGAGTTCAAACAGAGGGCAAACCTTGTCACGTATGACGAGTACATTTTGCCCCGAGACATTATCAATTTCATCACTTGAAACTTTTAAGGTCTCTTCAATTGGTGAAAGAGGAATAGCGTACTTAGCTCCGGACACCTCTACCATTAATGCCTGAATTATGGCCAGAGTAAGAGGAATACAGATTCTGAACGTTGATCCCACATTTTTTTCAGTTGTAATTTCGACATAACCGTTTAACATGGATATATTGTTATTTACAACATCCATTCCCACGCCACGTCCGCTTAGTTCAGTGGCAACTTCTTTGGTAGAAAAACCGGCCATGAAAATCAGATCTGATGCTGCTTCATCTGTCATTTTGGCAGCTTCATCGGGTGTAATCAGCCCTTTTTCAACAGCTTTTTGCTTAAGTTTTTCTATGTCCAATCCCTTGCCATCATCAGAAATCTCTATAACCACCTGATTGCCTTTTTGATAAATATCTATCTTGACTGTACCTTTTGCCGGCTTTCCTTTTGCTACTCTTTCCTCGGTAGATTCAAGACCGTGATCTATGGAATTTCTCAGGATATGAGTTAAAGGATCACCTATATGTTCAATGACTGTTTTATCAACTTCAGTGTTTTCTCCAGTCATTATGAGTTCTACATCCTTATTAAGACTGGCAGACATGTCACGCACAAATCTTGGGAATTTGCCAAGGACTTTTTTAATCGGCTGCATACGGATTCTCATTACTGCAAGCTGCATTTCTGACGTTACCCTGTCCAGGAAAGAAACAGTTTCTGTAAGTAATTCTGACTGGGGGTCATTGTTATATTTTTGATCAAAATAGGTAGAAAGATTTAAAAGCCTGTTTCTGACAAGAACGACCTCTCCGGCAAGGTCCATTACCTTATCTATCCTCTCCACATCCACCCTGAGATTCTGGGCAGACCTGTCTTTCAGTTTCTGCCCGTGGTCTTTAGTAGGAGCCGCAGGTTTGTTATCTTTGGCTGGGGTCTCAGCCTTGACTGGTTCAGGATCGGGTACGGTTTTCTGAACTTCACTTTTGACCGGCTGTTCTTCCTGTGCAGTTTCAGACGTTACATCCTTTGCCTCTACAACTGCTTCAGGCTCTGTTTGCACAGTTACTGTTTCAGAGACAGCTTCTACTTCAGGTGCCTGGTCAGCAGTATGCTCAGGAGTTTCAGCTTTTACAGAACCTTCACCGTTTATGGCAGCTGTAAGTGTTGACTCCAACTCCTGGACCAGCGGTGAGACATCCTCTTCAATTCCATCTTTTTCTTTGATGTGCTCGAGAAGTATTCTGAGCATATCAATCGATTTCAAAATGACATCCATTAACTCCTTTGAAAGGGCTATATCCCCTTCACGGAGTTTTTTCATTATATTTTCTGATGAATGAGCGACATCGACGACTAACTGATAACCAAGAAAACCGGCAGCTCCCTTAATTGTGTGCATTGACCTGAAGATATCATTGATGAGCTCATTATCCTCACCTTTCTGTTCAAGTTCTACAAATAAGGGCTCTATTCTGTCCAGGGACTCTTCAGCTTCAGTAATAAATTCGCCTATTATTTCTTCCATTTCATCATTCATATTATTTCTCCATCACGGCTAAGTATTGACTTTTTGTTTGGCAGCTATATTAACAAATATCTTTTCCAGCTTCTCTTTCAGAATTTCGCCGGTAAAAGGTTTGACTACATAATTGTTAACACCAGCCTGTATGGCTGTAATGACTTTTTCTTTTTCAGCTTCAGCCGTTACCATTAGCACTGGTATCTCTTTTATGGCAGGATCCTGTCGAACAGCCTGAAGCATCTCAAGCCCGTCCATGTTAGGCATGTTCCAGTCACTTACTACCAGGCCAAAACCTCCATCCTGCAGTTTTGACAGTGCCTGAACGCCATCTTCAGCTTCCACAATGTCTTTATACCCAATCTGCTTCAAGAGATTTTTTACTATCCTTCTCATTGTGGAGAAATCATCAACCACAAGCACCTTTAATGATAAATCAAGCATTGTTACCCTCCTTTGGTAAATATTTGTTTTACTATTGATTTTATGTTTTCTGCTATATCATCACCTGTAACAGGTTTAATCATATATCCGTTTGCTCCACTGCTGATAGCCTTTGCTCTTTCTATATCGTCATTTTCTGTTGTAACCATTAGTATTGGCATTTCAGAAAGCTCAGAATCGGAACGAATCGTCTTGATAAGCTCTATTCCATCCATATATGGCATGTTGAGGTCTGTCATTATGAGACTAACGTCATTAATAGCAAGCTTTTCCAGGGCATCAAGACCATTTTCAGCAAAAACAACAGAATATCCCCTGGATCGCAGATAATGTCCGAGTAGTTTTCGTGTTGTGTTACAATCGTCAACGATCATTATTTTCATTGTCTTACCTCATGTCTGATGCTTAGACTAATATTTATTATTTTCATATCAAATCTTCTGGTATAAAATTACTTTATTGATGACACTTGGTCTAAAGGCCCTTGTAATGTTATGAAGGCTTTCAGATGATCCTATAATCAGATACCCTCCCGGATTCAGACTGTCATATAAATTTGAGACTACTTTCTGCTTTGCCTTGGTATCAAAATATATGAGAACATTTCTGCAGAAAATAACATCAATATCCCTGATTGATTTAAAGTTTCTGTTTTCGATTAAATTTACCTTTCTGAAATTAACAGTGCTTTTTACTTTTGCATTCAGGTTGAAGTTCTGACTGGTCGGGGCAAAGTACTTATTCATATAAGTATCAGGAATATTTCGGACAGAATAGGAATTGTAAACGGCTCTCTTTGCTGACGCAAGAACTCCTTCACTTATATCGGATGCATGAATCTCAAAGCTGGTTGCGACAAGCCTTTTTTCCATAAGCATCATTGAAACTGTATATGGCTCCTCGCCTGTAGAGCATGCGGCTGACCAGACTTTAAGTTTCTTTGAACCACTTTTAGTCTTTAGTATTTTGGGAAGCACTTCATCAACAAAGGTTGTGAGCTGGTGAGATTCCCTGAAAAAGTATGTTTCGTTAGTAGTCACTGCATCAAAAAGTCTTGTAAGCTCATTGCCGTTGGTATTAAATTTGATAAGCTTGAAATATTCTTCAAAACTGGTAAGATTTTTTTCCTGTAATATTCTTGATAACCTGTTTTCGATCAGATATTTTTTTGTATCCGAAATGTAAATGCCGCTTTTATCGTAAATATAATCTCTAATATTTTTAAAAGTTGTATCAGAGAGAGGAATCTTCAGCATGAAGCCTCCACATCAAAACTTGACTTATATCTTGAAGCGCGTTCCTGAACATTGCTGTCAAACTCATTGATCCGATCAAGAAACAAATTACTATTAATGCTCATAATAGCAATAATAAACTCGTCAATAACGTCACTGTACTTTTCATTATGGAGCATGGTTATCAGAGGTTCAAAAGCTGACATATCACCTATCTTCCCTATAGATGAAACTGCAGATTTTCTCACATGACTGTCATGATCACTTATGGCCTCGATTAGACATTCCGTTGATTCTTCACTTTCTATTTTCCCAAGAGAATTTATGCTGGACCTTCTGACGTCACGATAATCGCTGTTTAATAAATCAATCAGCATTGAGACCGCACTGGCGCATTTAAGGTCTCCTACAATCTCTATTGCCATAACTTTACCTCTGAACTTGACTGCCTGGTCTTTAAGAATGTCAATAAGATGTTTGCTGCATCCATAACTCTGAAGGGCATTTCTTAAGGACAGTAGTATTTCTTCATTGTCCGGATCTGATATATCCAGTGAACCTGCCAGATCTATGATCGGTTTTATGGCATTTTCATATTTAATCGAAGCAAGTCCTTTGACTGCAATTAATTTATTTTCTATATCCTCACCACTAAGGACTTCCATTAAGGCATCTGAAATGTCCGGAAGTGCAGGAACCTGTCCGATTTCTATCAGGCTTTTTATAGCGGCTATTTTTTCATAGTCTTTGGCTTTTGCAATATGCTTAACCAGGGGGTCGGTGGCCTTTGAAGAGCGTATTTCACCTAATGCTTCAATAGCGGCAAACCGTATTGTTTCTGATGGATTTTCCAGAAGGATCAGTATGGCATCTATGGATTCATCTTCATGCATGGAAGTGAGTGCTTCCAGTGCGGAGAAACTTACCCACTCTTCATCACTAAGGGCCTTAATAAGCTGTGGGATAGCTTTTTTGTACTGCAGAGTGCCGATAGTTTTTGCAGCGGCGGCCCGCACATTGACATTATGGTCACCTGTGAGCAGTTCAACTATTTTTTCCGGGTAATTACAATATTGAATATCATGGATCAAATCAAGTGAAAATTTTCTTACATCGTCGTCCCTGTCATCAAGAAGAATGTAAAGAAGAGGTACTGTGATTTTTCCCAATTCCTTTAAAATTATCAATGCCGTGTTTCTGAGTAAAGCGTTTTCCCTGAGTAAAGGTAATATCATGTATGCTGTGGTTTCATTCTTTATTGACATAAGGGAACGCATTGCTGCGTCCTGCACACCATAGTTTTCATCCCTCAGGGCCTTAATCAGAGAGTATATTGCTCTCTCATCGCCTTCTGCCAGATCTTCCGCAGCAGAACGTCTTACTGCAGGGTCTATATGTGTGAGATTATTTTGTAATTTATTTAATCTTCCTGTATGCATTTGCACCTCAGATTAATGGTTGATTCTTTGCCTTATGCAATTTAACAGCTTAACCATAGAGAAGTTGTAAATTGTGATAGCAATAAACGGTTGCAACCTATGATAATTATCGGAATATTAATGATATTTCTTGAGTGACGTCGGATTAAATGTAACTATTCTGATTTTCAGGGAAATATAAGAGTGTTCAGGTGATACTTTAGTTATCTATAGTATTTCAAAGCGCTTTTTTAAATCTCTAACTCAGCGTCTGTTTTAACGATATTTTTTCCTGATGCTTTGGCGAGATAAAGTGCTTTATCTGCACGTTCAAACACTGTGTTGCTATCATCGACTTTTCTGAATTCGCTCAGTCCAATACTTATTGAAAAAGGGATTTTATTGCTTTTATAAGAGAATTCAGTATTGCTTATTAATGACCTGATTTCTTCAGCGGATTTTTTTGCATCATTGATTATAGTGCCCGGAAAAATAATTACAAATTCTTCGCCGCCATATCTGGCGATAAAATCATTTGGTCCTGTTTTCTCCTTGAGGAGTGAAGAGAGTTTTTTTAGTGCCAGGTCTCCGACTTTATGACCGAAGCTATCGTTAATTAACTTGAAGCTGTCAATGTCGCAAATCATAAAAGTCGAAATTGTATTATATCGTTTAACATCTGCCAGAGTTTCAAGCATTTTCTGGTCAAAGGCTTTACGATTATAGAGTCCGGTCAGTGCATCACGCACATTTTCTAATTCCATCTCTTCAGCCTTCTTTCTTATTTCCAATGCTTCCCTCTTCATATCTTTCATCCGTCTGCGCATTTCATCCAGATTTTTTTCATTATCTTTAAAACGCGACATGTCCTGCTCCCGCTTTTTTACAACCGTTGAAGCTATATTTTCCAGTTTTTGCAGCACCGTAGTCTTTAGCTCATAAAGATCGGCAGCAGTACTGACGTCATATTTGATCATATTAACATTTGACGAAATGCTGTCTTCAAAATTCCGGTCTTCATTAAACTGGGTGTTCTTTGCAAGTTGGTCACCTTTCATATGTCTTTCGATTTCATCAGCATAAAATATCGCCTGTTTCATGAAATCTACCAGTTCTGTATGCTGAGTAGCTAGAATATTAAAATATTTCTTGATTATCTTGATTGCTGTTTCAAGTAAATTTACCGGCGATTCAAGCACTGATGTATCATAAAACTGCTGTTTCAGATTCTCATGCTCATTCATAACAGCTTCAGGAATTATTTCAGATAATTTCCCGACAATTATGTTTGCTGTTTCATTAATTGAGGTTGTATTGTTATTTGAGAAAACACTGTTTTTATCCTTATTATTTATGAGGATTTGTGTGACAGCATCATTTTTAAGTATTTGTTCAGCTAGCAGCTCGACATCCAGTTGATGATCGTTTTCTTTGGCAAGTTCCTTAAGAACATTAAGGACTTCATTTGCAATGGTATATACATAGTCTCTGAGGGCAGGTGTTTCATTTTCCTTGCTAAAAATCTGACTGTCCATGATCTGATATCGCTCCTATATTGAGTTTATGTTGTTAATTGAATGAATACGATTCATTAGATTAAGCTGAACAAGGGATTGAGTTAGCATTTCTCCAAAACCATTTCGCTATTAATTACATCAATTTCTGTCTTTACAGCATTTCGGCCTGAATTTTTGGCCAGATAAAGAGTATTGTCAGCCCTTTCAAATACTGAGGAATGGTCATCATCTATAACTGATACTTTTTCTTCAAAATCCTGCTCAGATTCTGCAAGGTTAAATTTGTCCGTCATTTATTTTCCCTCCCGTTAATAGATTGATATCGGCCCAATAAATGAAATCTATAGATGTATTTCAAACTTGAATAATTGGTATATCGGGTATATAACGGATATCTCTTTAACAATAATGGAAATAAAGTGGTGCAATATAGTTGGGAATAGACAATAACCTACCGGGTAGTCATTTTCTTGACAATAAGACATGGATGTAAAACGATATTTATCAATTAGTTATAGCAGGCATGGTATTTGTATATAACCACCCTAGAAAAGTTAATGAAATGATAAATACATAATCAATTAAGTAGGGAGGTTAATAATGGCAGAAGAAAAAGACGATGTTGAAGTCGAAAGTACGGAAGGAGCACCAAAGAAAAAGGGAAATAAAACACTCATTATTATTATAGCCGTAGTATGTATTGTCCTGGGCGCAGGAGGATATCTAGGATTCACAATGTTAGGAGGCGATGGAGGGGAAGGAGACGCAAAAAAGAAGGAAGAGTCTGTAAAAACAAGCATAATATCTCTTGATCCATTTGTTTTGAACCTGTCTGACCGTGGGCGTTATCTGAAGGTTACCATTCAGTTTGAAGTAACAGATGAAAACCTGCAGGAAGCAGTGACAAACAAGACGCCTCAGCTCAGGGATACAATAATTACACTGGTCAGCAGCAAGTCTCTCAGCTCAATATCCAGCCCTGAAGGTAAATTTCAATTGAAAGATGAACTCCTCTTCCGGGCCAACCAGATAATGGGTATGGACAAAGATGTTATTAAGAACCTTTATTTTTCAGAATTTGTAATGCAATGACAGAAAAGATTCTCTCACAAGATGAAGTCGATGCTCTACTTAAGGGTGTTGCTTCAGGCGAAATAGATGCTGATGATGCCAAAGAGCAAATACTTGATGGAATTAATAATTATGACTTTACCAGCCAGGAGCGCATTGTACGAGGCAGGATGCCCGGGCTCGAAATGGCTAATGAAAGTTTTGCCAGGGCATTCAGAACGTCCATAACCAATCTAATAATGAAGTTTGTAGACATTAGTATTCAGAATGTTGAGATTATAAAGTTTGGCGACTTTATAAAAACCATTCCAGTGCCATCAAGTATTAATATGTTCAAAATGGATCCTCTCAAAGGCCTATCTTTGATGGTGCTTGAGGCCCCACTTGTTTTTGCATTTGTGGAGTTTTTCTTTGGAGGGGCCAGTGCAAAGCACATTAAATCTGAAGGAAGGGCCTTTACTGCAATTGAGCAAAAAGTAATTCAAAGGATCGTTAATATGGCGCTTAATGATTTAAGAGGGTCCTGGAGCGGGATAGCGGAGATCAAGCCTGAATTTGTCAGTTCCGAGATTAATCCTCAGTTTGTTACTATCGTTACCCCTGCAGAAATAGTTATAAATGTTGAGATCCTGATAGAGATAGAGGATTTTGCTGGTAGATTGTTTTTCTGTTTTCCCTATTCAACGATAGAGCCGGTAAAAGAAAAGCTTTATTCGGGGATCCACGGTGATAAGTCTAAAAAGGACCATAGATGGACGGAGATTATGAAGCAGTCTCTGAATGAAACTTCGGTTAGTTTGTCTGCTGAGATTGGAAAGCTGGATCTTACCTTTGAAGACATAGTTAATTTTGAAGTCGGCAATATTCTGAATCTTGGGAAATCAACAACAAATGAACTTCTCCTGAAAGTAGAAGGACTGCCTTTATTCAAGGGGCATCCTGGTTATAGCAGAGGAAATCAAGCCCTTAAAATAACGGGAGTTATAGAATGAAATATCACGGATTCAGAATTTCAGAAACAACAAATAAACATATTAAAATAGCAGTAAAGGAGGTAAGCCATGACTGAACAGGAAGTACAGCAACCTGATTTTGAAGATTTAAAAGATGAAAGTGATGAGACTGTATCAAGGGGTATAGATTTTCTTCTTGACATTCCTGTCGAAATTACAGTTCAGCTTGGAATTACAAAAATGCTGATAAAAGATCTGTTACAAATCGGACAGGGATCTGTTGTAGAACTGGATAAAGTTGCTGGAGAACCAATGGAAATTCTGGCAAATAATAGGCTTATTGCAAGAGGAGAAGTGGTTGTAGTCAATGATAAATTCGGTGTACGGCTTACCGATATTATCAGTAAATCAGAAAGGTTAACACAACTGAGATGACAGGCACATATATACAAATGGCAGGTGCTCTTACTTTTGTGCTCCTGTTGATATTTGGAGTTTCTTACATGGTCAGAAAGAAGCAGAACAGACTGGATCTCATGAGTGTAATCAGCTATCAGAATATCGGGCCCAAAAAAGGGGTTGCCGCATTAAAGATAGGGAAGGAAGTGCTCATACTTGGAGTGACAACAAATGAGGTTAGGCTGTTAAAGACCTTTCAGGACACTGAACTTAACCTTGATGAAGCCGGGGGATTCCATAGCAAACTGGAGCGCTTTAAAAAAGCAGGAGCTATAAACAATTGAAAAACATGGAATGTAGAAAAAAACAGTTGTCTAAATACCTGTTAACAGGTCTCGCATTACTTGCAGGCCTGCTGCTCTTTTCATCGCCAGTTGAAGCCATTGATTTCAAGGAGATTAACAGTCCTGTCATAGAAGTATTTCTTTTGATAAGCTTTTTGTCCTTCTTGCCTGCAGTTCTGATAATGCTTTCATCCTTTACAAGGATTGTAGTTGTCCTCTCTTTTCTCAGGCATGCTTTTGGCGGACAACAGGTACCGCCTAACATGGTTATTATCGGTCTTTCACTGTTTCTTACTTTCTTTGTCATGTCCCCTACGATCGATGCAATTAATGAGAACGCAATTACCCCTTATATAGAAGAAGACATTAAGTTTGGTGAGGCAATTGAGCAGGCCGTGCCTCCGCTGAAGAAATTTATGCTTAAACAGACAAGGCAGAAAGACATTGCTTTGTTTGTAGGTCTGACAAAGCAGGAGCAACCCAAATCCCCGGAAGAAGTGAAAATGAGCATCCTGATTCCGGCATTCGCAATAAGCGAACTTAAGACTGCCTTTGAAATAGGATTTATATTGTTCCTGCCATTTTTGGTTATAGATATGGTTGTGGCCAGTATCCTGTTAAGTATGGGAATGATGATGCTTCCTCCGATCATGATTTCCCTTCCCTTTAAACTGCTTTTATTTGTGCTTGTTGACGGCTGGAATCTAATAATCGGATCAATGATGAGGAGTTTTGGATGACTACTGAATTTGTAAAAATGATATCATCCGAAGTATTTAAGACAGTAATATATGTTGCAGGACCTGCATTGGTAGTGGGGCTTGTTGTTGGACTTTTAGTCGGATTTTTTCAGACCATCACTTCGATACAGGAATTTACCCTGACATTTGTTCCGAAAATGCTGGCAGTATTTACATGTCTTTTCCTGTTGATGCCCTGGATGACTGAAAAGTTGGTAACCTTTACCACAAAGCTGATAACCCACATACCAGATTATATACGATGACTATATATAAATTTAATATGGATTATTTGTATAACTCAGAAGGAGCATGATTTGGACCAGGTATTAATAAATGATCTGAATGAATTTTCGCAGTACATACCAAACTTCCTGTTTATACTTCTGCGATCAAGCATATTAATAAGTTTACTGCCAGTCTTAGGCGGCAAACAGATGCCTTCCCAATTCAAGGTGGGACTGGCCGTTATGATCTCAATTCTCCTTGCACCGGTTGTTCAGTTTGAAATTGCTGAGAGTAACATCCCTATGCTTGTACTCAAAGAATTGCTCCTGGGGATTGCCCTGGGACTTACGGTAAGGTTTGTTTTTATGGCGGTTAATATGGCAGGACAGTTTATAAGTTATATCATGGGAATGTCTATTGCTCAGGTATTCAATCCTGAAATGGGACAATCTACAAGTATTGCAGAAATATACGGAATAATAGCGATGCTGTTTTTTCTGATCCTTGATGTACACCATGATCTTATTTATGTTTTTGTGAAAAGCTTTGAGATACTTCCTGCCGGGCAAATTAATATTATGGCCCTTGTTCCTGTTATTCTGTCGATGATGTCAGGACTATTTGTGATGGCCCTGAAAATCTGCGCGCCTGTGACAGTCGGATTATTAATTTCTCATCTATTAATGGGATTTTTATATAAGGCAGCACCTCAGATGAACATATTTTTCGTTACCATGCCGTTGAATATATTTCTCGGTTTTCTATTAATAATTTTGAGCATCCCTGTTTTTGAATATTTAATGGGTGTCAAGTTTAGTGACCTGCGAAGTGAAATGGTGCGCATTGTCACTCTGGCTAAGGGATGAAAAGGTAATAGACAAAGAAAATGTCAGAATCGTCACAACAGGATAAAACCGAACAAGCGACCCCGCGAAAAAAGGAAAAGGCAAGGGAAAAGGGAGATGTTCCCAGAAATAAGGACCTCACCTCCATGTCTGTTATGGGTGGTATTCTGTTGATGTTTTATCTTGGAGGAGCAAGTTTAATTAATAGTTTAAGCGAGATGACAGGAAGCATACTTAGCATGCAGTATGGAAGTGATCCCCTTCATGTATCAAAAATTGCAATAGTAAAGGGTGTGCAGATCGTGGCTCCCGTTTTTCTGGTATCAGTAGTTCTGGCAACGGTCTCAACAGTGTCTCAGGGAGGTTTTGTTTTTAAGCCTATTAAAGTAGAACTGAAAAAATTAAATCCTATCGAGGGATCAAAGAAAATATTTTCCATGAAGGGAGTAATGGAGTTTATAAAAAGTCTCCTGAAATTTATGGTCGGGGGATGGGTTGTGTATTATATCCTAAAAAAAGATCTGGATATTCTTCCAATGCTTTCAGCAATGGACATAAATGATCTCGTAAGAGTTTCAGGAAAACTTATTATGGAGGCTTTTACAGTTGCCTTCTTGTTATTTCTTGCAGTGGCATTTGTAAGTTATGCAATTGAAAAATGGCAGCATGAACGTAAATTGAAAATGACCAAGCAGGAGGTCAAGGATGAGAACAAGGATTCTGAAGGTGATCCGATAGTCAAATCAAGGATCAAGAGTCTGCAGAGGGAAATGGCAAGGAAGAGGATGATGCAGGAAGTTCCGACGGCCACGGTAGTAATAACCAACCCGACACATCTTGCCATTGCTATTAAATATGAAGACAAAGATATGTTTGCGCCCAAGATTGTTGCCAAGGGCGCCGGTGTGGTAGCAGAGAAAATCAGAGACATTGCCAGAAACAATAATGTTCCAATAGTAGAGGACAAATCTCTGGCAAGGTCGCTGTTTAAACTGGAGTTAAACTCCTTTGTTCCTGAATCTCTCTACATCGCTGTAGCAAAGATACTGGCATACATCTATAAATTGAAGGGTAAAGCATGAAATATCTACAGATGTTGAAACAAAGAGCAGACGTTGCTGTTGCGATCATGTTGGTATCTGTAATTGGCATAATGATTTTGCCAATGCCACCGTTTATTCTTGACATGTTGCTGTCAATATCAATATCGCTATCATTAACAATTCTTATTACTTCCGTATATATCAGGAAGCCCCTGGATTTTTCTGTCATGCCTTCAATACTTCTGATGGCTACCCTGTTCCGGCTTGCATTGAATGTTGCAACCACAAGGCTTATTCTCCTGAATGGAAATGAAGGTGTGGAGGCTGCAGGTCAGGTTATTAAATCTTTTGGAAACTTTGTTGTCGGCGGCAACTATGCTGTTGGAATAATCATATTCCTGATTCTGGTAATCGTTAATTTTGTGGTTATAACTAAAGGTTCAGGAAGAATAGCTGAAGTTGCAGCAAGATTTACTCTTGATGCGATGCCGGGCAAGCAGATGGCCATTGACGCTGACCTTAATACAGGACTGATAGATGACTCTGAAGCCCGCAGGCGCAGATTGGAAATATCAGAGGAAGCTGATTTCTACGGTTCCATGGACGGTGCGAGCAAGTTTGTCAGGGGTGATGCGATAGCCGGTCTAATCATAACAGCAATCAATATTCTCGGTGGACTTGTGATAGGAACATTGCAGAAGGGAATGCCAGTAGGCGATGCAGCCGCAACTTATACAATACTGACCATTGGTGATGGTCTTGTGTCCCAGATTCCGGCACTTTTAATTTCTACGGCTGCCGGTATTGTAGTCAGTAGAGCCGGTACAGACAGTGATATCGGAAAAGACATATCAAGACAGATCCTGTTAAACCCGAAATCTCTTGTAACTGTGGCTGGAGTGTTGATGGCGCTGGGTCTTGTTCCAGGCCTCCCTCATATACCTTTTTTCCTGATAGCCGGACTGGCCGGACTAATGGCATATGTGATTACAAAAACGCCATCAGAAGAGGAGGCTGCAGAGGCTTCAACAGAAGAGATAGCTGAAGAGCCTAATATAGAATCATATCTTGAGCTTGACCCGCTCAGTCTGGAAATCGGTTATGGCCTGATTCCTCTAGTAGACCAATCAAACGGAGAGCTGTTAGGGAAAATTAAGGCGATGAGAAGGCAACTTGCTTCAGAGCTGGGTTTTGTTGTCGCTCCGATCCATATTAAAGACAATCTTCAGTTAAGGCCCCATGAGTACAGTTTCCTTATAAGAGGCATTGAAGTTGCCAGAGGTGAAGTAATGATGGGAAGCTGGCTTGCCGTTGCTTCAGGCAATGCAGAAAAGATTGAAGGCATACCGACGAAGGAACCTGCCTTTGGACTTCCCGCATTCTGGATTGAAGAAGCAGCAGTGGAGAATGCACAGCTTGCCGGATACATGGTAGTTGATAATGCCACAGTAATCGGTACTCATATTACAGAGCTTGTCAGAGCACATTCCTGGGAACTCCTTACCAGGACAGAGATGCAGAAGATGCTGGACAATGTTGCCAAAACTTATCCCAAGATAGTCGAGGAACTTGTCCCGACAAACCTGACACTCGGAGCAGTTCAGCGCGTACTTCAGAATCTGCTCAAGGAAAAAGTGCCCATAAAGGACATCATGTCCATCTTTGAGACACTGCTTGATCATTCACCTAATGTGAAAGATCCGGAAATACTGACAGAGTTTGTTAGACAGGGGCTGTCAAGGACCATTACAAAGATGTATGTAGATGAAGACGGTAAGTTGCCTGTATTTACGCTGGATCCGGCCTATGAAAAATTATTGTCCCAGGTTGACGAGGGCGGAGTCACTCCTGACGTTATTAACAGAATAGCAAAGAGTGTTGAGCAGGTTCTGTCTTCAGGAAAGCTCAAAGGAGCACATCCGATTATTCTTTGCTCAGCAAATATAAGAAAGTACCTGAAGAAAATTGTTGAAAGGATCAGTTCATCTTTTGTTGTGCTGTCCAGTTCAGAAATTATATCCACTACAAATCTAGATATAAGAGGAATGGTGAAGTATGAAAATTAAGACGATCCGCGCTAAGAATTTCCGTGAGGCCCTTGCACAGGTCAAGAAAGAACTTGGAAGTGATGCTGTAATACTATCATCAGAAGATAAAAAGGGAAGCAGATCATATGTTGAGATTACGGCTGCCATGGATTATGACATTGAATCAAGTGTTAGTCCCGAATACTCTCCTCAACCTTCATCGCCATCTCCTGGTGTTTCCAATGAATATATAGAACTGAAACATGAGCTGAGGAGTATAAAAGACTATATAGAGGCAATGAAAGACAGTGGGTTTGAGTTGAATCTGCAGGGGGAACGCAGGGACCTCTATAATTTTTTAAAAGCAAGATCTATTAAGGATGAATATGCATTAAATCTTATAAAGCGGGCAGGTGGTATTTCAGATATCGAAACTCTAATGTCAGACGATCTTAATATAGTCAGATCAGAACCGAAACATCAGTTTATTAAAAGCTCAATTAGCAATGATCGCAACAGAAGGATCATAATGCTGATCGGTCCGACAGGGGTAGGTAAGACCACAACTGTTGCCAAGCTTGCAACTATGGCGATAAAAGAGAGGAAAAAGGTCGCCCTGATAAGTATTGATACCTACAAAATCGGAGCTGCCGAACAGATAAGGATTTACTCAAGAATGATCGGGATACCCCTTGATATTGTCTCAGACAGAGAGGGTTTAAGAAAGAGCATAAACAGATTTTCCGACCGGGATGTAGTTCTAATTGACACAACCGGTCAAAACCCCAGGGACACTGAATACATAAATGGTCTCAAGGCATTTTATGAAATGAATATGCCTCTTGAAACACAGCTCTTGCTCAGCACTTCAAGCGATTGTGAATTTCTCATGGATACCTACAAATATTACAAATCTCTTCCTATAGATTATGTTGCTTTTACAAAGACCGATGAAGCAGTCAGGCTGGGATCGATTTACAACCTATGCAGCCTTTACCAGAAGCCTGTCGCATACATAACTACAGGACAGAGGGTGCCCGGTAACATTGAATTTATGGATAGCAGAAAATTATCAAATCTTATACTCAGAACAGGGAGTGCATAATGGATATTGCAGAAAGGAAAACAGTCAGAACAGTAGCAGTAGCTAGCGGAAAGGGCGGAGTTGGAAAGACCAACATAACGGCCAATCTTGCGATAGGTCTTAGCAGGCTGAACAAAAAGGTTTTAATATTAGATGCCGACCTTGGTCTTAGCAATATTGATGTTATTCTTAATCTTGCTACCAAGTACAACATCAAACATCTCTTTAGCGGTGAAAAGCAATTGAAGGACCTCATTGTTGAAGGGCCGGAAGGAATACAGGTTCTACCGGCAAGTTCAGGAATTCAGGAGCTGACAGAGCTTGACGAGTTCCAGAGACTTCGGTTAATTGAAGAGTTTGAGAACTACGATGATGGGATAGACTATCTTCTAATAGATACATCATCCGGTATATCATCAAATGTGGCATTTTTCTGCATGGCTGCCCAGGAAATTATTGTAGTTACATCTCCCGAGCCAACAGCTATGACAGATGCATATGCACTTATCAAGGTCTTATTTACAAAATACCAGGAAAAGAATTTCAAGGTTCTGGTAAATTCGGTGAAGGATCAAAAAGAGGCCACTGAAGTATTTAGACGGCTTTCAACAGCGGCTGAAAGGTTCTTAAGTATTTCACTTGACTACATAGGGTTTATTCCGCTTGACAGCTCTGTTCCAAAGGCGGTAAGGCAGCAGAGGGCATTGCTGGATGCGTATCCCGATTGCGAAGCGTCCAAAAGTATACTTAAAATTACAGACAGAATCAACAGCATAGAAAATAATAATGTTAAGGGAACACTTCAATTTTTTCTTGGAGGTCTATTGAAAACACAATGTTAAAATACAAAAATGAAATAAGCGAAGAAGACAAGGAAGAGATAATAAAAGAATTTCTTCCATACATTAAGTACACGGCTTTTAGGCTCTCATGGAATCTTCCACACCATGTAACCATTGATGACCTGATAAGTGTAGGTCTGATGGGCCTTATGGACGCACTCAGCCGTTTTGAACCTGGCAAGGTAAAACTCAAGACATACGCTGAACTGCGAATAAAAGGTTCCATGATTGATGAGCTCAGGGCAACGGCCTGGATTCCGAGGTCAATGAGAAAAAAGATCGATGATATTAACAAGGCCAAAGCTAAACTTGAAAGAAGAGATGGCAGAATGCCCGATGATGTTGAAGTGGCAAAATCAATGAATTTGCCACTTAGTGATTATTTCAAGATACTTCAATATGCCACATCTTCTAATCACATCAGGCTCGAGGATTTCAGAAATAAGAAATATGCAGACAGTGAGCTGAATATAACAGAATGCATTCCCGATCCTAAGGCAAAAAGTCCTTTAAGTATACTGGAGGAAAAAGATACCAAGAAGAATCTTGCAGAACTTATAGATACTTTGCCCAAGAAGGAAAGGTTTGTTTTATCTCTCTATTATTATGAAGAGCTGACTATGCAGGAGATAGGAAAGGTCCTGAGTATTACTGAGTCAAGGGTATGCCAGATACACAGTCAGGCCCTTACCAAACTTAGAGGCAAGCTCCAACCGGTAACGATATGAATAAAAGAGGTTAATAGAGCAATAAAATGAATTAGAGTTTGTTATGGCTATTGAAGGTCTGAAAAGTACATATATAATTCCCGTAATAAAGAAAGACAGGGAGACTGATTCAAAACAGACAAAGAAGCAGAAGAGAGACCCCAAGAAAGATAGAAAAAAAAATGATGATAAAAACAAGAAAAATGAGGGAGAAGATAGACATAAGAGTATAGGGTAAATATTTTATTCCTTCTCACTATAAAGCTAAATCAATGATTACAAATATATTAAATAAATGTACTGGAAAATACAGACTTATTGGCTTTATAGAACAAATTATGAGGATCTTATTACTGGAACAAAACTTGCAATGATTAAAAAAGAGGATATGAAAAATGTATAAAGGAATGTACATAGCATTATCAGGGGCAGTATTAAAACAGAAACATATGGACTTATTTGCCCAGAATATTGCAAACGTCAACACTAACGGTTACAAAAAAGAGAGAATATCATTCAGGGAGTATTTAATCCCTGCTGATAATGCTTCAGGTGTAGTTGAAGATGGCAGGACCATGACCCAATTGTCTGAGCAGGTGACAGATTTCTCTAATGGTCCGATATTAAGTACCAGTAATCCTCTTGATCTTGCTATTAGTGGAAACGGTTTTTTTGCACTTGAAAATAACAGGTACACAAGAAACGGCAATTTCAAAATAAGCAATGATGGATACCTTGCAACTCAAGGTAATATAAAGATATTAGGTGATGGAGGACCAATTTCAATAGAAGGAAACAGGATAGGAATCAGCTCATCAGGGGAGGTTTTTGCTGATGATATCTCGGTTGGTAATATTAAGGTTGTTGATTTTGAAGACAGGAGCAAACTGAAAAAAATGGATGAAGGGCTTTTTTACTCTGAGGAATCGGGACAGGAAATAGATGCAAACATCAGTCAGGGTTATCTGGAGTCATCCAACGTGGAAGTAATCAGGGAAATGGTTCAGATGGTGACGTCTATGAGGGAATTTGAGTCTTATCAGAAAATGATACATGCATTTGATGAGGCGGCTTCCAAGACTATAAACGAGATGGGTAAATAATGATATATTACTGCCGAAATGTCAAAAGAATGACAGCTTGTCAGTGTAAGGAGGTTTAAATGCAAAGGTCAATGTTTATTGCTGCAACAGGGATGGAGGCACAAAGACTTAATATAGATGTGATTTCAAATAACCTTGCAAACGTTAATACAACAGGGTTCAAACGAAGCAGGGCTGATTTCCAGGAACTGATGTATCAGGGGCTTAAATCAGCAGGGGCTGAATCTGCAGATGGAACTGTTCTTCCCTCTGGTATACAGGTTGGCCTTGGTGTCAAGCCCGCGGCTGTTCAGAAGATGTTTAAACAGGGAGACTTTGTATCAACTGAAAATCCTCTTGACCTTGTAATAGAAGGCAGTGGATTTTTTCAGATTTTGACACCCGATGGTGATACGGCCTATACGAGAGCAGGAGCCTTTAAACTTGATAGCGAAGGCAATATTGTGAACTCTGACGGTTACGCAATGGAGCCGGCTATTACCATTCCATCAGATGCATTAAATATTACAATTATGTCAGACGGAACAGTTTCTGTATTGCAGCAGGGTAGCACAGCACCTGTTGAAGTCGGTCAGATAGAACTGGCCCAGTTTACCAATCCGGGTGGTCTAAGCTCGATAGGTAAAAACCTCTTTGTTATTACAGCTGCATCAGGTGAAGCAACGACCGCAAGTCCTAATTCAGAAGGTTTGGGCGCGGTGAACCAGGGATTTCTTGAACTCAGTAATGTAAATATTGTTGAAGAAATGGTCAACATGATTGTAAGCCAGAGGGCATATGAGCTAAATTCAAAAGTTGTGACGACATCTGATGAAATGCTGGCAATGGCCAACAATCTTAAGAGATAACAAATAAATAAATTATGACTGAAAAAATGGAACTAAAACGAAACAGGGTTGACAGTATTAAGGTAATAAACAGAGCAGATATTAAATACTGCCGAAAATTGGGAGTTGTTTGTTTTACAAGTATGTTACTTGTGCTATTAGGCTTTATATCTCTGTCTGCTGCGGCATTGAGCGTAGAAGATATTATACAAGCCTACCTGTTAGATAACTATCCCTGGGAAAATATTGAGATCGGGAATATTAGAGTTATGGGAGAGCTAGGTGACAAAGAGCCAGAAAGGATTGTACTTGAAAAAGGGCCGATAGGCAAAGCGGTTTTCTCATTTTATACTTCGGATAAAAGAGTTATTGTAAAGGCTAATGTGAAAGCATATGACTGGATTGTAAAGAGCAAGAGGCCATTTAGTAAGGGACATGTTCTTGGAGAAGATGATCTTTATGTTGAAAAAATTGAGATCGACAAAATGCCCAGGAGTGCTGTAAAAAATCCTGATAAACTAATCGGCAAGTCTTTGAAGCGGTCGATTGCTGCCAATCTTCCTGTTGTAGAAAACATGGTAGAGAAGTATCAGGTAGTAAAGAGGGGGCAGATGGTTGTACTTATAATTGGTAATGAAGGTTTTAATATTTCTGTATCAGGAAAAACAAAGGAAAAAGGATATGTCGGTAAACCCGTAAGGGCAATTAACCTGTCATCGAAAAAAATTGTGACAGGAGTATTGATTGATGAAAACACTGTTAAGGTGAGACTATAAAATGAAATATATAATTAAAAATATTCCAAACTTAAACACTATATTAAGTATTGGTGTTCTATTAACTTATGTATCGCTTACAGGCTGTGCTTCAACACCTTCTTCAAAGCTTCCACCACCGCCTCCCAAATATGTGTATCAGATGGAGGAGAAGGTGACGGCGCCTGTGGCTAATTCTCTCTGGAATGATTCAGTAAATCTCTTTGAGGACAGAAAGGCCCGAAGGCTGAATGATCTGGTGACAATTAATATTATAGAAAGTCTGTCAGGATCGGGAACAGCCGATACTTCAACAAGCCGTGACTCATCAGGCAATTATCAGGTAACAAATTTATTTGGCATGAAAACTGACTTTGGAATTCAAAATCTTCCTATCGTGAATAAAGCATTCGGTGATTCCAGTACGTTTGATCCTATTGTCCAAGGTAGTGCAAAGTCTGATTTTAAAGGTAAAGGCGACACAAATAGAGAAGGAGAACTCATTGCCACTATCACTGCAAAGGTTGTTGAGGTTATGCCCAATGGAAATCTTGTACTTGAAGCAAGAAAGGAACTGACCATTAATGAGGAGAGACAGATACTCGTTTTACAGGGAATGGTCAGGCCTGATGATATTTCTATGAACAATATAGTAATGAGCAATAAAATAGCTGATGCCCAGGTCTTTTATGTTGGTGACGGTGTAATACAGGACAAACAGAAACCAGGTTGGCTTGTAAGAGGACTTGATAAAGTATGGCCATTCTAAAAACAGTACGCGTACGAGGCGGTACGTCAGCGTAACAGGAACGGGAATAGGAGTTAATAATATTATGAAGACATAAATCGACATAAGTGTCATTTTTTGTACTGTCTACTGTCTACTGTTTACTGTCTGCTGTCGTTCTTGTCAATTTTGTTCATGCTGAACGTATCAAGGACATTGCCAGTTTTGAAGGTGTCAGAGAGAACAAGCTTATAGGCTATGGTCTTGTGGTAGGTCTTGACGGTACAGGAGATAAAGGACAGGCAGCAGCACAGGGAATTATAAATATGCTGAACAGGATGGGTGTTACACTTTCCTCTTCTGATTTAACTACGAAAAGTATTGCATCTGTAATTGTAACCAGTACTCTGCCTCCCTTTGCAAAGCCGGGCATGAAGCTTGATGCCCTGGTTTCAACAATAGGTGATGCAAAGAGTATTCAAGGAGGAACACTGCTTCTTACCCCCCTAAAGGGTCCTGATGGCAAGGTGTATGGCCTTGCCCAGGGCCCTGTTTCAATCGGTGGGTTTGCTGCAGAAGGAGAAGGGGCTTCAGCACAGAAGAACCATCCTACTGCGGGAAAAATACCTGATGGGATAATGATAGAAAGAGAACCGTTATTTACACTAGGCAATGGTGAAGAAATCAGGCTGTTTTTAAGAAAGCCTGATTTTGCCACAGCTAATAACATATCAAGAAAAATTAACACCACGCTTAATGGAAAATATGCTTCACCGGTAGATCCATCTTCTGTGATGATGAAAATTCCGGATGAATATGAAAATAACATTGTAAGTTTTATTACTGAGATAGAGAAACTGAATGTTCAGGTGGACATGGTAGCTAAAGTAATTATTAATGAGAGGACAGGCACCGTGATTATTGGCAACCAGGTAAAAATATCACCGGTAGCTATTGCTCATGGATCACTGTCTATAGAGATTTTGGAACGTCCTGACGTTTCTCAGCCATTACCTTTTTCACCGAGAGGAGCACAGACCACTGTTGTGCCACGAACTAATATTTCAGTAACAGAGCAAAACGCAGCTCTTGTTAAAATATCAGGTGTTAACCTGGGAGAAGTCATCAGGGCATTAAATACTCTGGGTGTTACACCCCGCGACCTCATCTCAATCTTGCAGGCGCTTAAGGCATCTGGTTCGCTGAAAGCTGAACTGGAGATTATATAATGGATATTACATCTTTATTAAACAGACAACTTTTAACTATTCAGAATAGTGAGCAACATAAGAATGGGAAAGCAGAAAGTGTAAAAAATATTGACTTATCCAAAGAACATAAAAAAGTTGCAGAAGAGATGGAGTCTTTATTTGCATATCAACTGATTAAGACCATGAGGGAAAGTGCAACCGCTTTAACTGCAGATAAAAAGAGCAATGAAAATGATACTTATATGAGCATGTTTGATATTGAAATATCAAAGCTTTTTGCAAAAAGAGGGATGGGATTACAGGAATCAATAATGAACTGGTTGGAAAGAATGCCTGCTTCAATTAATACAAATAAAAAGGCAGATAATAATGATTAAAGATATAGAGAGTTGTGCCGATAGTATAAGTATTAGTGTAAATAAATATTACACAATTAAAATAGTTATTAAATCTTATACTGAAAGATATTTTATGGCGCAAAGTAAGAAAGGGGTAAGAAGATGAAGATTCAAGGAAACAATCCGATAGAAGGAAAAGAGCTGTATGGAAAGGTTAATGACCTTAATAAAAAGGAACAGTCTGGAAAGAGTTCTCAAACTGAAAGTAGCAGTGGAGAAAAAGATAAAATCAGTCTTTCGGGAAAAGCACAGGAAATTAATGAGCTAAAAGCGATCATTAATGATCTGCCTGACATCAGGACTGACAAAGTTGAAGAGCTTAAGAAGGCCATTGATACAGGATCATACAATATTGATTCCTATAAAGTGGCAGAGAAAATACTGGAAGAAATATGACATCAGACAAAGCCATTGTAAGTATTCTCATAGAGCAGGTCAAATCCTATAAGATTCTTCTTAATTTGCTAAATGATGAGAGAAAGAGTCTAATTGAAATTGATGCTGACAGGATTGAGAATATTTCTAAAGAGAAAGACACAGTCGTGATGAGGTTGAGACTGCTGGAGGAGGAGCGTCAGAGATTGTTAGCTGAGTTTATTAGTGATAATAATATTGAAAACGAAATTTCTCTCATTGAATTGGGAAAGTTTACAGGAAATAGTCAGATATTGAAATTACGATCACAATTGATTTCTCTGCTTCAGAGCATTGAGGAAATGAACAAGTTTAACACTGTCCTTATTGACAGGTCGTTACAGCATGTTAGGACATCATCCAGCTTTTTTAACTCTTTTCCAACCAAAAGTACTTCTGCACAAACAGGAGTCCTCTTATCTAAGGAGTCATAAGTGTCTCTTTTCGGTCTATTTGATATAGGTAAATCAGCTATTTTAGCAAGTCAGAATGCACTTAATGTTGTCAGTAATAATATAGCGAATATGAATACTCCGGGTTATAGCCGCAATGAAGTAATACTTGAAGTGTCCAATCCTGTACAGATAAGTGGACAGTTTCTTGGAAGGGGTGTTACCACTGCCGGTATAAGAAGACACTATGATAAATTCCTGCACCTTCAACTTATCGGGCAGCATCAGAGTTTTGGTAAATCATTTGCGCTGGAACAGGGGCTGGGAAATATTGAGCAGGTATTTAACGAAGCCCAGGACCTGGGATTGGCAGGTTTTTTACATGATTATTTTAATGCCTGGCAGGATGTCGCAACCAATCCGGAGAGGCAGACTGACAGGACTGCATTGCTTCAAAAGGCATCATCTGTTATCCGGACAGCAAAACAGATGGAGGGAGATATTCTAAATACATTAAAGTTCATAAACAATGATATAAATAATCTCGTTATTAAGGTTAATTCCATAACTCAGCAGATTTCTAAATTGAGCGACTCAATAACAGGCATAGAGGCAGGACTGGGTGTTGAGAAGGCTAGTTTCTTCAGAGATCAGAGGGACCAGTTGCTCTATGAACTGGGAGAACTAATAGACTATACATGGTTTGATGAGCCTGATGGTCAGATAACAATTATGGTAGCTGGTAGAAGTCTGGTGAATACTGAGAATGTTTATCAGCTTTCTACTCAGTTTGATCTTGATGGGAACAGAAGCATATATCTTCAGGGAGAAGATATAAGCTCCCGTCTGAATGATGGAAAGCTTGGCGGGTTTCTTGCTGTCCGTAACGATATTGAAGCAACTCCATTAACTAACTTGCGGAGACTTATTGCTTCCATTGTAAAAGAAACAAATATTATGCATAACTCAGGATTTGGACTTGACGGGTCTACGAATAATGACTTCTTTAGCCCCTTACAGATATATACACGTGAGAATTCAATTGCGGGATATATTTCTTCATCAACCATTACTGATACTACATCTCTTACCCTTGATGAATATGATATTAACTTTGTTACAGCTACAAGTTATGAAGTGTATGATCGCCAGACTGGAGGACTTGTAACATCGGGTAGTGGATTTTCAGCCGGCGATACAATCAGCTTTGATGGAATAGATGTTGTTATTGATGGATCTCTAGCTGCAAATGACAGTTTCCGTATAAGTCCGCTGACCGGTCTTATAGAGAATTTAAGTTTGACATTAACAGATACACAGCAAGTGGCAGCAGCATCGTCCAATTTAAACCTGCCTGGAGATAATACTAATGCTCTGAATATAGCCGGTTTATCAATGACTGAAATATCAAATCTTAGTAATTCTACATTCAATGATTATTATGGCGGGATTGTTTCGAGTGTCGGTATAATGAGTAAATCAGCGTCAGACAGTCTTATCTATGACGACAACTTACGATTTGAACTTGAGAAGAAGAGAGATGCTGTTTCAGGTGTGTCCCTTGATGAAGAGGCTGTCAACCTCATAAGGTTTCAAAGGGCTTATGAGGCCGGTGCAAAAATCATTCAGTTAACTGATGAACTCCTTGAGACGATAATAAACTTATGAGAATTACATCATTTACAATATTTAATCAGCTAACAAGAGCACTATCTAAAAATTTAAGAGCTCTGTCCCGTCATTCAGACAGATTATCTTCCGGTAAAATGATTAGCAAGCCCTCAGATGATGTATCTATTATGAGTAAGAGTATGGACTATAAGGTCACTTTAAATGAGATGAGTCAATATAAGAAAAATATTGATGAAGTTGATGCACATCTGAGTTATGCAGATTCCATAATGTCTGCAGTAACTAATGTCCTCACCAGATCGAGTGAGATTGCCGTGCAAGGATCTTCAGGAATTCTGACTGATAGTGATAGAAGGGCTCTTGCCAATGAAATTGAAATTATGAGAGATGAAATCGCGAGCCTGTCTAACAGTAAGTACAGGAGCAGATATCTGTTTTCAGGATTTAGTACAGACACTGAGGCATTTGATGCCGGTTATAATTACCAGGGTAATTCAGGCGAAATTAAAGTCCCTATAGACTATAATTCCAGCATATCGCTTAATATTCCGGGAGATTCCATTTTCGGTGATGGTGTCACAAGTATAATGGGAATAATGGATCAATTTAATACTGATTTATTAAGCGGAAATATGGCAGGGATTCAGGGAGCAATAGATACGTTGGATAGCTCTCTTGACAGCATTGCTGATGTACGTGCTGAACTGGGCGTAAGATTAAGATACCTTGATGACCAGAGACAGAATCTCGACAACAGGGATTTTAATATACAGACCTTGCTTTCAAATACTGAAGATGCAGATATTGCACAAGAAGTCGGTGAAATAACTAAAACAGAACTTGCTCTCGAAGCTCTGAGAGCAGCAGGTGCAAAGTCATTTTCACAATCGCTGTGGGATTTTATAAGATAGTTATATTTAAGCTGTTTATTAATTATTCTTAAGATATGATATTCGAAGAATGTTTATTGATTATTTATAAAGTGTAGTAATGAAAGTGAGGCAGGATGCTGGTATTGACAAGGAAGTCAGATGAATCAATTAACCTTGGTGATGATATAACAATTACTGTAGTAGAGATTAAAGGTAATTCAGTAAGACTGGGAATCAAAGCACCGGATAAAATTAGAATATTCAGAAAAGAATTATATGACAGGATCAAGAAAGAAAATTTACGGTCATCAAATCTGTTAATGGAGCAATTTACTAAAATCAGAAGTGTATTGAGGTCAAAATGATAAAACTAACAACATCCAGATTTGGTGATATTGAGGTAGAACAGGACAAGATAGTTAATTTTCCTGACGGACTTATCGGGTTGCCGGACATAAAAGAATTTATACTGATCGATCACAAGGACACACCCCTTAAATGGCTGCAGGCAATGGATGACCCTGATATTGCATTTATTGTTGTTCCACCCGATGAAATATCAGAAGGCTATAATGTAGATATAGATAAGAAAGTACAAAAACACCTTCAGCTTGAGAATGATGATGATCTTGCGGTGCTTGTTACCATGAGGGTTGATGGAGACGATGTTATAGCCAATTTCCAGGGTCCTTTGCTGATTAACGCCTGCTCCAGAAAAGGTGTGCAGGTAGTTCTGGAAAATGCCGAGAAAACACTTGAGAAAATAGGTTGAGATCACCCCTTTAATATCAATTATCAGTTTACTTTTATAAATATTATTATTCATACTAACTGTTTTAGAAGTAACCCCCTTCTGTAAAGTTTGGAGTAACCATTGACAAGAATGGAATATAGCTAGACTTTACATCTTCCAAATCATCTTTACTTTTCTGACATCTTCTAAAATTACTCTTTAGGCATAAATACAATCTTGTTTTGACACTGGATTAAGTATTTGTCTGAAAAAGCCGATTTTACAGATAGAGTAGAAAGTGTATTGATTTGGGATCAAAAAACGTATAAATAGCAAGGAGTAAAAATGAGAAATCTTAAGATCTTGCCTGTATTAATAATGTTAATGGCTTTACCGTTGATATCATTTAAGTCGGTCGAAAATGATCCACGTATAATAAGCCCTAATAAAATAGCATTGGTTGTTGCTTCAAAACCAACTACAAATAAATTGAAATCAATCAGGAAATCTATTGAAACTAAGAGGCAAGTTATAAAAACTGAAATCAATAATGAAATCAGGTTAGCTGAACCATTAAAGTCGGATAATACAGTTGAGTCTAAAGCAATATATACAGTCCAAACAGGTAGTTTTTCTAATTCCAATTATGCCCGGGAAGAATTCGATTTTATAACGGAGGAATTAAATAAAAATGAACTCGATTTTCTGAGAATAGAAAAAATCGGGGAATTCGATGCAGTAAGAGTCGGTAAATTTGAAGACTATAGTGCTGCAGAAAAATATCTTCAGGCCGTTAAGACTAAGCTTGATTCAGCTATTATCATGAAAACCATGATTAAGAATAAAAGGATAAAAAGATTATATAAATAAATCTATTAGTGTTGATTTAGAGATAATAACTTTATTCTTAGCAATTGTATAATCCTTTATCTGAAAAACCTGCTTTATCCTTTAATTTAGTAATGTTCCAGACTTTACGCTTGACTCCTTTAGAGTGGTTTGTTTTATACACGCTAACTACTGTTGGCACAATTTCCGGGGAGTATTCCCTGTTCCCTAACATCACAAAAAAATCACTAAAGTTTTTTATAGAAAAGCCGATAAGTAAGCTAAGGAATAAAAGGCGATGGTCAGGAAAGGAGGATAGAATTTCCAATAAAGTGACCTAACCCTTAACTTGTATTAAAGGCAGGCATTAGTCTGCAAAACTTGGCAAGGAAGCCAAAAAGAGTCAAATCTCATATAAATTGAGAGTGACTAAAATCAAGGAGGAATAAAATGGGTCTAGTCGTTAATACTAATCTACTTTCTCTGAATGCTCAGAGAAGCCTTAAAGCCACACAAAGTAAGCTGGGAGTTTCAGTAGCAAGATTGTCTTCAGGTTTGAGGATCAACTCTGCAAAGGACGATGCTGCTGGAATGGCTATTTCAATGAAGTTAACTGCTCATATCAGGGGTCTTAACCAGGCAGTCAGAAATGCACAGGACGGTATATCTGTTGTGCAGACTGCGGAAGGTGGCATGGGTGAGATCCATAACATCCTTACAAGGATGAGAGAGCTTTCAGTGCAGTCTGCTACAGGCACTCTGTCAGACTCTGACAGAACAGCTCTGCAGACAGAATTTGGAGATCTGAAAACTGAAATAGACAGAATATCTGATACCACAGACTTTAACGGTCTTAAGTTGATGGATGGAACTCTGAGTGCATCCGGAGTATCACTGCAGGTCGGTATCAATAATACAAACAATGACAGAATCAATATCTCAGGAGCCACCTTTGGTAATATTGACGCATCATCACTCAGTCTCACAACAGCCTCACTCTCAAGTATTGATACTGTTGGTCATGCCCAGTCCATGCTGACTATGCTGGATAGCGCGATTTCAACTGTTTCTACCAGAAGAGGTAACCTCGGTGCTGTTCAGAACAGGCTTGGCAGTACAATTGCTAACCTTGAGATTGCATCTGAGAACCTCTCAGCAGCTAATTCAAGGATTAAAGACGCTGACTTTGCAGTTGAGACAGCAAACCTGACGAAGGCTCAGATCATTCTTCAGGCGGGAGTTGCCGTTCTTTCACAGGCAAACACAATCCCACAGTATGCACTACAGCTGCTGGGATAACGTCAAGTAAGACACCTTAATTCAAGGGCGGAGCATCCTTATGCTCCGCCCTTGAATAAGTAAGCGTATATGGAGGAGAATAAAATGATAAATGGCATTATCGAAAAAAGAGCAGGTTTAGAGATCATGCCCGCGGCAGAAACAACCAAATCAAGTAATGTTAAGGCGGAAAAGGTTGCAAAGGAAGAAGAAAAAGTTGTTAATAATGAAGATCTGAAAAAACAGGAAAATATTGATCTGAGTGAGGCCATGGAAAGAGTGGCTGGCACTGCAAAAATATTCAACCGGAAAATTCATCTAGAAGTAGATAAGGAATCGAATATGGTGATAGTGAAAATAATTGACAGTGAAACGGATGAAGTAATAAGGCAGGTTCCACCAGAAGAGCTGGTGAAACTCTCTAGAAATTCACCAGATTTAAAAGGTTTTTTGATCGACAAGGAGGGATAATATGTCTAGCTTCAGTGTAGGCGGACTAAACACAGGAATTGACTATAATGAGATGATTTCTCAACTCATTGAAATTAAGCGACGCCCCATTAATATACTTGAAACCAAAAAAACTGCTTATAACGACAGGATAAGTACATATAGCGAACTTTCAACAAAGCTGTCTGACCTTAAAAGCGCTGCTGATAACTTAAAGACATCATTAGGCTTTTTTGTCAAGACAAGCTCTGAAAGTGACTCGACAGTTCTGGATTCAACTGCTACAGGTATAGCATCAGAAGGTAATTATTCCATCTTCATAAATACCCTGGCCTCAACAGAAAAGGAAGTGCATAATGGAACAGGGTTGACCGCATCCACAGATGTCGTTAATAACAGTGGGAGTGATAAGGCATTTCAGTATACATATGGATCAACGCAAAGGACACTCACAGTTGCTGATGGAACAACCCTGGAGGGTCTTAAGGCCCTGATTAATAGTGACGCCAGCAATCCAGGAGTTACGGCAACAGTGGTCAATGATGGTACTAACTACCGTCTGATTGTTTCAGGTGATGAGACAGGAGCAACCAATACTATAACTATGGATGCCGGCACCACTCTTGACGGTACGGGCAGCACAGTTGACTTTACTGCTTCTGCATTTTCCGAGAACAAGACTGCTGCTGACGCAGATTTCACAGTCGACGGGTTGCAGATAACCAGAAGCACCAACTCTATCAGTGATGTAATAAATGGTGTGACACTTTCTTTGAAGAAGGAAAACTCTTCAGCTACAATTACAGTAGCGGCTGATCATGAGGCTATAAAAGAGCAAATTCAGGAGTTCGTAACAGCCTATAACGACACAATGACATTTATCTCTTCCAACTCGACCTATGATACTAAATCAGAAGAAAGCGGAATTTTTGTTGGAGAAGGAACCACCAGGAATATTCAGAATAATTTGAGAAGTCTGGTCTCGGGCAGTGTATCAGGGCTGTCCGGAAGCCTGAGTATTCTTGCCCAGATTGGAATTACAACCGATTATAAAACCGGAAATCTTGAAATTAACTCAACCACACTGGACACCAATCTTGGAAGTAACCTGGATGATGTAGCTGATCTGTTCAAGGACAGTACTAACGGTATAGCAGTTCAGTTATCAAGCTACATATCGGATATTTCAAGCATAATTGACGGATCCATTGAATTAAGGAAAGACGGTTTGCAGGCGATTATTGACAGCATTTCTGATACCATTAGAAATATGGAATACAGGCTTGAAAAAACAGAAGGTGACATGGTGAGAAAGTTTGCGGCCCTGGAACAACTAGTGGGCAACTATAACACTATTGGTAGTTACCTGACCGCATTTTCGACGCAGGCATAGGAGACTAATTAATGAATATTGCAGCTTATAAAAAAACAGTTATCGAGACAACAGACAGAGTTCAAATTGTGCTAATGCTGTATGATGGCGCCATAAACCATTTGAAAAGAGCCAAACTCAAAATATCCAATGGCGATAACATTTCAAAGGGACATCACTTCTCAAAGGCGACTGCAATTGTTGGAGAGCTTTCAAATGTGCTGGATATGGAAAAAGGCGGTGATATATCAGTAAACCTTAGGAGCCTTTATGATTTTGTACAGCAGCGTCTTTTATATGCAAACATGCATAATAATATTAAGGCATTGGAGGAGGCCGAAGAAGTTCTTAATACTATAAGAGGCGGCTGGAAAGAGATGATGGATGGAATGAAGCAGAACCAGCCGGCCGGAGTTAAAGTGGGGGTATAGCACTAATAAACATAGTGCTGAAATTTCTTGATATTTTCTAATACTATTATAATTATTCATATTTAATTGCTGTCATAAAACAATATCACTTTATCTATCCAATTATTTTCCGTTTAAAACTATTCAGGGTGAAAATGTACTCATACTTTCCTCCTCTGATGTTCTGGAAGCGATCAATTTTATAGAAGTAAATTTATTTCATAGGAAAGCAATGGAATATCTGAAATCTCCTCATATGGTAAAGATTATTTCAAATCCCAACCTGTTTCATTTTCTTCTGAAGCTTTAACACGACCAACTTCACTTACCTGGAATCATTCTTTAAAGCGGTCTCTATTGTCATAAATTTGACAAATAATTATTATGCTGACAATTCAGGGAAAGTATTGAAAGTTCCAAGGCAAACACAAAATAATCTTAAATTATAATAGGTTAAGGTTATACCTCTCATAATCTAATTCAATATATCCGTGATCTTTATTGCTCTGGCAGAACAATTGCTATTCTGTACATAGTTTATGAGATGTTTACAGAATTATTGCGCTGACTAAAAGGAGACTATCGATATAAATGAAAGCAAACCTATATTTCCAGGGATTGCCATGCAGGCGTGCCCTGATTTTCAATTCATAAAAAAAGAGGATTAAATGAGACTTGAAAACTTTATTCTTGATTCATCCGGCGTATACAGAGCGAAGGAAGAGGGAACACCTGCAGGATATATTGATGGAGCTGAAGGTTATCTGTTAGAAGTACTGGGGAAGAGCAGGGAACCTGGGATTATTCTCACCCGAACTCAAGTCAGTTATCAGGGACTGGCCCAGTTTATATCATCTCAGTCCATATAGAAGCACAATATTTGACTGCCTTGATTTTAATAATAAGGATGCAAAGGTACTTGAACTTGGAGCAGGTTGCGGGGCTGTAACCCGTTGGCTCGGTGAGCATTTCAAAGAAGTCTGCGCTGTTGAAGGTGGTTTCCACAGGGCCCAGGTCGCTCATATGCGATGCCGTGATCTTGACAGTGTAGATGTGAACGTTGCCAATTTCCTGGATCTGGAGTTATTAAATATATTTGACATGGCCACGTTAATTGGAGTGCTTGAGTATAGTCATATGTACCACCCCGAACTTACATACTCTCCATTTCGTGCTGCCTTATCCACGTTAGAGATTGTTTATGGAGCACTGAAGGACAAAGGAGCACTTGTACTGGCTATTGAGAACAAGTTTGGACTTAAGTATTTCAGTGGTGCAAAGGAGGACCACTCAGGAAGGGTCTTTGACAGCATTCAGGGTTATCCGAGGCTGGACTCTGCAGTTACCTTCAGCGCTGCAGAGATCGAAGACCTTCTTCAGAAGGCCGGCTTCTCTGCTGTCAACTTTTACCTCCCTTTCCCCGATTATAAGCTTGCTTCTACAATCATAAATGGAGATGACATATTAGCTGAAAATTATTTACATAACTGGATCGACACACCTTTTCAAGACAGGTGTTCAGGTCAAAGATCCATGCTATTTAATGAAAGCCTGGTAACCCGTGAACTCATAAAGGGCAAGATGCTTAAGGACCTTTCAAATTCTTTCCTTGTAATTGCTTATAAAGGTGATAAAGAAGAAGTTGTCAGGCATCTTGGAATGGCTAAACAGTCCTGGATTGCCAAACATTACTCACTTGACAGGCATCCCTCACATTGTAAAAAAGTTACTTTAAAAAAGAGTCCGGAAGAGTCCCTGGTAATTGAGAATACACATGCAGTCGCAGAACCGGGAGAAGAGAAGAATTCATCAGACATATTCAAGCAGAATTTGTCTGATGAGATATTTTTTCGAGGTGATCAGCTCCTCTTTTCTGTTTTTGAAATAATGGCTCAAAATGATGCTGACCCAAAATTCCTGAAACTGATCGAATCTCTGATTCAGTTCCTGCTGGATAACTATTCATCAGGCAAAGAAGACGCTATGGGCGTCCCCCTTTTAAGAGGCGATACCTATGATATTACATTCTGGAATATCATAGTCGAAGAAGGCACAGGTAAATGGAGAGTAATTGACAGGGAATGGACTTTCAATGGCTTGATACCAGTGGACTTTGTCGTCTGGCGTAACCTGTTTCATTTGATACTCAGATACAATTCATATTTTCCTGACCCCTTTGATAATAAGACGGCAAAGACATTTACCATACAATGTATACGCAGTTTTTACCCGGCATTTGATGAGGATCGATACGACAAGGCCCATGAAATGGACAATTATTTCCAGCACTATGTAGGACATGGAAAGCTCCCCTGCGCAATAGATCAATTACCTGTTTGTCGGCCCTTTGAGCAGCATTATAAAGGTCAACCTGAACTATTGCCTGATTCTACTGGTAATGAAAATCAATATGAGGGTGAGTTAATAAAAGATAATGCACTTGTTTCCATTATTATTCCGGTCTTTAACAAAGTGGAGTTTACAAAACAATGCATCGAAAACCTTGCATTAAATACAGCATATAAACCCTATGAAGTCATAATTATCGATAATTCATCCAGTGACGGCACCGGGGAATTTCTTGAGAGTCTTGAAGGTGATGTGAAGATAATAACTAATGATACGAACTTTGGATTTGCCAGGTCCAATAACCAGGGTGCAAAAGTGGCAAAAGGTAAATATCTGATGTTTCTAAACAACGATACAATCCCTCAGCCCGGCTGGCTCGATAATATGGTAAAAATAATGAAGGAGCGTCCGGATGTGGCTGTGGTAGGAAGTAAACTTATCTATCCTGATAATACTATTCAGCATGCTGGTGTGGCTTTTGATGTTACGGACTCTTCAGTACGCTTATCACATATTTATAAAGGCTTTGATAAGGAGCACAAAGCAGTAAATTATATACGAGAGATGAATGCTGTAACAGCAGCATGCATGCTGGTAAGGAAGAATTTATTTCTCAACATTGGAATGTTTGATGAGGGATTTCTGAACGGTTATGAAGATGTTGACTTCTGTCTGAGAGTAAGAGAGATGGGAAATAAAATTATATATAATTCGGAAAGCGAACTTTATCATTATGAAGAGACAACAGAAGGAAGATTCTTATATGGTGAAAGAAATGACAGGCACTTTCTGAGTAAATGGCAGGGGAAAATCAAATCGGATCTTCAAGATAAGCTAAAGGAAGACGGTTTCAGACATGAATATACACCTGAGATGAGATGTGTATATATCAGCATTGCTGCGGAAGAGGATCATGAAGGAAAAAACAAAAACAGTAATTGCAGTTGTAATAATAAGGACTGCCGGGCAACATTAAACGCAGAGGATATATTAGGCAGAGATACATCAGCATTGAAGAAAGTTGCTATCATCAGAGGTGCAAATCTCAATCAATGGGAGATGCAGAATTATGAGTCTTTGCAGGGAAGCTTTGACATTACTGCTTATGCCACCAATCAGACAATATTTGATATCAGTAATATCAATCTACCTGTTATCCAGCTTCCATTTAAACATCAGGGGCTTTTAATGGAATTGGAAGGGCTGGAAAACAGCCTTTCTGATAAGGACCTTGTGTTCTGTGCTGATATTACGTTTAAGTTTTCAGCCCAGGCTGTTTGTGCCAAACAGCAATCCGGCTGCAAAGTTGTGTGTCTGGAATGGGAAAATATTCCTTATATCTATGAAGAGTATGAGGAAGTTCACCATATTAAGGAAACAGTACGGAATGGGGCGGACCACTTCATAGCTGTTACTGAACGTGCAAAAGAGGCACTTATGATTGAAGGTGTTCCTGAAGAGAAAATAGATGTCATCCCGATGGGAGTGGACCTTAATGTATTCAGGCCTGTGCAGGATGGCCTTGAAGCTGAAAGAAGAAAATTAGGACTTAACGAGGACGATATGGTTGTACTGTTTATCGGCAGGATGGTATGGGAAAAGGGCATATATGATTTTCTCCATGCTTCTGCAAGAATTTGCCGTGATAGTATGTTGAATGAAAAGCGGATCAGATTCTTAATAGTAGGCAAGGGTCCTGAACTTGAAGGGGCACGTGAAAGGGCAAGGGCACTGGGTATTTCCAGCTCAATTATCTTTATTGAGGAATATCCTTATAAGGATATGTATAAACTTCACAATATTGCCGATTTCTTTGTTCTGCCCAGTATATCGACCAGAATATGGCAGGAACAGTTTGGAATGGTCTTGATAGAAAGCATGGCATGCGGAACACCTGTTATATCAACATACTCCGGCTCCATCCCTGAGGTAGTGGGAGATGGTGGAGTACTAGTCCAGCCCAATGATCATCTCTCTCTATACCATGCTATGAAAGAATTAATTACAAACAAGGATACTCTTGACGATTTAGCTCAAAAGGCTTTGAAAAGGGCAGAAACCCTGTTTGATTCTGCAAAGACTGCAGATAAAGTGAAGGCAGTTTTTAATAAAGTGATGTCCCGGAAAACTGAAGCAGAGATGAATGAAGAAACACATGCTAAGGGCGTTGCGTACTGGGAGCAGGGGAAGAAGGAAAAAGCATTCAGCATAGTCTGTGAGGTCTTTGGAAAGGATTCGGACAATATCAATGTGCTTAATTCGATTTTTAGAATGGGTATGGAACTGAAGAAATATGAGACAGTTGAAAAGTCAATAAAGGAGTATCTACAATGTCATCCTGCCAACCTTGAGGCACTTGCATTACTGGCAGAGACACTTATATGTCTTGGAAAAACGGATCAGGCTAAAGCTGAACTGAAAAAAATAATGATATTTGATACCCAAAACGGAAGAGCTAAGTTATTACTTAATCAGATTGAAGAAAAAAAGAATTCTGTAAAACAATTGAGCTGATGAGAAACTGTATATAGATCATGAAGACTGTCAATTATATGATAGGATGTCATGCAGTTATTGCCGGGAAAAATATTCTATATCAGGAAGTACTTTCCTCTGTGAATAAAAACGCCTCTTGGAGGATATGGAAAATAAAGAATATTTACTTGTGAAAATCAGGTATAGATATTGCTATCTTAATATTT
>PVMK01125316.1_pt1 | contig 52411 bp, 57 predicted proteins | sample 1853481 | NCBI WGS metagenome assembly PVMK01 (sample SAMN08533507, study PRJNA380276) | Marine sediment metagenome, whole genome shotgun sequencing project.
ATGGTTCGGCCGCCCTCGCGAATCGCGAAGCGCTGCTTCTCTTCCATGGCTGCCGGCGTAATGAGGTTGACCTTCATCTTCACGTTGTCGCCCGGCATGACCATCTTCACGTCGTCCGGAAGCTCGATCTTGCCCGTCACATCCAGCGTGCGGATGTAGAACTGCGGCGTGTAGTTACTGAAGAACGGCTTGTGTCGACCGCCTTCGTCCTTGCTCAGGATGTACACCTCGCACTCGAACTTCGAGTGCGTGTTCACCGAGCCAGGCGCCGCCAGAACCTGACCGCGCTCCACATCCTCTTTGTCGATACCGCGAAGTAGGCACCCGACGTTGTCGCCGGCCTGTCCCTGGTCCAGCAGTTTGCGGAACATCTCCACGCCCGTCACCGTCGTCTTTTGCGGCTCGCGTACTCCGAGAATATCCACCTCGTCCCCGACCTTGATGATCCCGCGCTCGATGCGCCCCGTCACCACCGTCCCGCGGCCCTTGATCGAGAACACATCTTCTACAGCCATCAGGAACGGCTTGTCGATGTCTCGCTTCGGCTCCGGAATGTAGGTGTCGACCGCTTCCATCAGGTTCGCGACCGACTCTACCCACTTCTCTTCGCCGTTGAGCGCGCCGAGCGCCGAGCCCTGCACCACCGGGATGTTGTCCCCGTCGTACTCGTACTTCGTCAGAAGCTCACGAACCTCCATCTCGACCAGCTCCAGAAGGTCCGGGTCGTCGACCGCGTCGCACTTGTTCATGAACACCACCATCGTCGGAACACCGACCTGGCGCGCCAGAAGCACGTGCTCTTTGGTCTGCGGCATCGGTCCATCGACCCCGCTCACCACCAGGATCGCGCCGTCCATCTGCGCCGCGCCCGTGATCATGTTCTTGACGTAGTCGGCGTGGCCCGGGCAATCGACGTGGGCGTAGTGACGGTTCCCCGTCTGGTACTCCACGTGGCTCGTCGCGATCGTCACCGTCTTGGTGTCGTCGCGCTCGGTGCCGCCCTTGGCGATGTCTTTGTAGCTCTTGACCTCGCCGCCGTGCTTGTCGCTCATCACTTTCATGATCGCCGCCGTCAGCGTCGTCTTGCCGTGGTCGATGTGACCAATCGTGCCTACGTTCATGTGTGGTTTGTCTCGGACAAACTTTTCTTTAGCCATCGTTCGTTTCCTACTTCGTCGTTCTTCTGAGTGAGGTTGCCTGAACCTACAAAACCTTTGGAGCCCAGGATGAGACTTGAACTCACGACCTCCCCCTTACCAAGGGGGTGCTCTACCACTGAGCTACCTGGGCATAGTCCTAATTGTTCGAAGTTTCATCCATACGTTACTGAGCTTGTGGTAGCAGCGGAGAGCGGGCCCTTCATCCCCACCCCGCCGCCCCCGCGCGAGCGCCTGGGAGCGGGCGACCGGGCTCGAACCGGCGACATTCAGTTTGGAAAACTGAGGCTCTACCAACTGAGCTACACCCGCAAAATCTGTTCGTTGTTCTCCTGGTGGAGGGTGGTGGGTTCGAACCACCGTAGGCATAAGCCGGCAGATTTACAGTCTGCTCCCTTTGACCGCTCGGGCAACCCTCCATGGTCATTCAGTTTTTCAAGTAGAGCTGGCGATGAGACTCGAACTCATAACCGCCGGTTTACAAAACCGGTGCTCTACCAATTGAGCTACGCCAGCAAGACGGCGGCGGCTGTACTACGTTCCGGCCCCCTGGAAGTCAAGGGAATCAGGATGCTAGGCCGGACGAAGGTGGCTCACAGGCTTTTCGGTCATTTCGGTCGTCGACGAAGGTGACGCTCCCTACGCAATTGGCCCAGTTGGCTTCCTCGCGATTGTGATTGCAGTCGGGTTTGTCCACACAGACTCGGAAACAGTAGTTCGTGCCATCGTCGTGGGTCACGCAGGCCGAGCCCTCTGGGCAACCGACGTCACCGGTGCACCCCTCGAGGCCGCAGTAGCCACCCGTGAACTGCGTGAGACATTCCAGCTCGATCTCCTCATCCCCGGACTCGCACTCCGCACTGGCCGTGCACTGGGCGCCAACGCCGAGACGGTCGGCCGCCGTGCTGTCATCACCGCAACCCGCAGCAACCCCCGCAAGCACTACCCAAGAAAAAACATACATCAACCTACACATAACTACTCCTGATCTGGCCCGATGTCCTCAAGCCGCGTCGTGAACACCGATCGGGCGGGTGGCCAAAACAAGCTCCCTCACGCGGACCCAACGCCGAAGGGAACGCCAATGGTCGTTGGCCATCGCCAGGAAGCGAATCGCCGTCTCGTTGAAGAGCGAGCCGTGCGTGTCGCGAACGACCTCTGCGCCAATCCACAACGGGTCAGGCTCGCCCGGGAGGGTGAGTCGAATCTGCAGTTGGTCGCTGCTGCGGTTGCCCAGGATCGCCAGCGAGTCGAGGACCAGCCCCCGCTCGCTGATGCTGGTCACGAACGCGGGCAACACCTCATCGTCGGCGACCAACTCGGCGTAGAGCGCAACCGGAACCAGAACCTCACGTTGCCCGCCAAACAACATCCTGGTTGAAGCTACGGGGAGGCAGCGGGCCGAGCAAGAAACTTACCGGATCACCCCTCCCACCAAAGCGGTATGATTCCGCGGTGCTCGGCCCTGTGCTCACCCTGGCGGCATACCTCTTTGGCTCGATCTCGTTCGGTCTCGTATTCGCCGCGCGACAAGGCGTCGATCTGCGAGCCATCGGAAGCGGGAACGTCGGTGCAACGAACGTCGGCCGCGCGCTCGGAAAGAGCGCGGAGCGCAAGGTCATGGTCCTCGACATGCTCAAGGGCTTCGTACCCGTCGTGCTGGCACGTTGGGCGTTCGACCTGCCGTGGCCGTGGATCACGGCGGTCGGAATCGCCGCGACGCTCGGGCACGTCTTTCCGATTTGGCATTCCTTCCAAGGTGGCAAAGGGGCAGCGACGGCGGCTGGTGTCTTGCTCGGCGCCCTTCCTTCGATCGGTGTCGCAACGCTCGCTACATTCGGCGTCGTCAAGAAGCTCAGCCGGAGGGCCAGCATGGCATCGCTGTCCGCCGCCACGCTTGCGGTCGCCCTGACGATGGCGCTCGACGGGCGCGAGTGGCCGATTCAACTCGCGGTTGGGCTGTGGATCATCGTCGGCATACGGCACGCTGGGAACATCGTCCGACTTCTGCGCGGCGAGGAACCGCCCAGCTAGCCTGGTTTGACGGAGAGCCTGAGGGTGTGATACCCGAAACTGAATGACGGTTCATTCCACGGCCAAGAAGCGCAAGAGGGCGCCCGACAAGCGGGAGCGGATTCTCAAAGCCGCGATCAAGGTCTTCGCGAAGAACGGGTTCTATGCAACGCGGGTGAGCGAAATCGCCAACGAGGCCGGAGTCGCAGACGGCACCATCTACCTCTACTTCAAGAACAAGGACGATGTCCTGATCACGATCTTCGAGGACGGCATCGAGCGGCTCGTTGCCATTCTTCGTGAGGTCGCTGAGTCCGATGAGCCCTTCGAGAGGCGCATCACGCGCATCGTCGAGCTGCAGCTCGGTTTGCTCGAGGAGCAGCGCGACCTCGCGGAGGTGATCACGGTGAACCTACGGCAATCGTCCCGCCTTCTGAAGCAGTACGCGGCGCCTTTGTTCATGCAGTATATCGACGTGATCGCGGGAGTGGTTCGCGAAGGACAAGAGGAAGGTGCGTTTCGACAGGACCTCAACCCACGCGTGGTGGCGCGCTGTCTCTTTGGTGCGCTAGACGCGATCCTGCTGACGTGGGCCCTGGGGGAAGGTGACGCCCAGGCGCTGCGAAAAGCGGCCACGCATTGCGCCAGCCTGTTTCTCGAAGGCCTTCGAGAGCGCTGACGCAATCCGCGGACCTTCTCGAATCGGCCCGACGAGCCGGATCGATGCGGCCCACGTCCACACAGCCCTGGAGCAGGAAGTAAACGGCGCCGAGAACGAGGGCGAATACAGCAGCAAACAGGAGAGACCGGGTCGAAATCGGGCCGTGTGGCAACCCTATACGAGCCGCCCGACGGGCACCCAGCCAGTGCGACTGCTCGAATCCTTCCGGAAACGTCGCAGGTACGTGCCTCGCCGCTCCGGACCACGGCTCCGCCGCAGCGTCGACGAGCTCCTTACTCACTTCCCAAAAATGGCGCGCGGCTTCCTCGTTTCGGGTCGCCTTGTGCGGACTGGTTTCCTTCGCCTTGTCGAAGTAGCGCCCAGTCACGCCTTCGAGCTCCGGAGCAGTCGCAACGTGGATGGACGTACGTGCTCCGTCGACTTCCGTCATGATGGCAATCCGCGCGATGGCCGAGCGGTGGAGCGCAGTGAGGAAGGGGTTGTTCCTCGTGATGCGACTGCGCACGTTGCCGGGATTCAGGGAGTTCGATGTCACTCCGAGATCCTTCCAGCGACGCGCGAGCTCGTTGGAGAACAGAACGTTCGCCAATTTGGAGTGGCCGTAAACCCAGAACCCTGCCCAGTGTTTCTCGAACATCAGGTCGTTCCAGTGGATGGACTTGGGGCGCCCGTGCATCGAGGAGGACACGTTCACGACGCGGGCGGGCGCGGCGGCAACCAGTAAGTCTTTGAGCTCGTTGGTCAGCAAAAAATGAGCAAGATGGTTGACCGCAAGCGTCTCCTCGTATCCGTCCTTGCTGAGCGTGCGGTGCGTGTGCCAAACGCCTGCGTTGTTCACGAGGACACTGAGTGAATCGAATCGGGCCTTGATCTCCTCGGCAAGCCGACGCACCTCGGTCAACGATGCAAAATCTGCCTGAAAGGTCTCGATGCGCGCGCCCTCCGAACGGAGGTCCTCAGCAGCCTCTGCGAGACGCTTGGGGTCTCGCCCCACGATCCCAACCACGTCGAAGTGCGTGCTCAGGCCCCGTGCGGTCTCGAGCCCGATGCCGCTCGTTCCGCCAGTCACCAGCGCATAGCGGGTCGCCATGGTTTGCTCGACCATCCGGCGCTTCTAGCACACGCGCGGCAGCGGAACGCCGTGAGAAGGCCCTTGGCACCAAGGGACGGATCGCGCTCCTTGACAGGGTCGCAAAACGCGCCTAGATCGCCTGCGTTTTCCAGCATTTGTCAGCCTTAACGGCTCTTCAATCTGAGGAGGAAGTGTGAAGATCCTCGTATCCATCAAGCGCGTTGCGGATCCAGACAACGCAAGCAAGCTCAAGGTGAGCGCCGACGGCACGGCCGTCACATCGGAAGGTCTCGAATGGAAGATGAATCCGTTCGATGACTGGAGCCTCGAAGCCGCCCTACGGCTGACCGAAAACGCCGCTGAGAAGAACGCGCGTGTCGGTGAGGTGGTGCTGGTCTCGATCGGCCCGAACGATGAGCACACCCAGCGAATCATCCGCGAAGGCCTCGCGAAAGGCGCCGAGCGGGGCATCCTCGTCGAGGCGGATGAGGGGACTCTCGACGCTGGCGTCGTATCCTCGATCCTCAAGGCGATCGTGGACAAGGAGAGCCCCGACCTCGTCGTGATGGGCAAGCAAGCAGCCGACGGCGATTCCAGCGTCGCGGGAACAGAGCTCGCCGAGAAGCTCGCTTGGCCGATCATCAACTCCGCGATGAAGATCCAGACCGCGGACGACGGCAAGACTCTCGAGCTCCGGCGTGAGCTCGACACTGGCGTCGCCACGGTGAAGGTCACCGGCCCGGCAGTCATCACCACCTCAGACCGCATCCTTCATCCGGAGTCGGTCAAGAACGGCGTGACTCCGGACGACCACCAGTATGCAAAACTGGAAGTCGGCGGCCGCTACGCATCGCTCAAGGGCATCATGCAGGCCAAGAAGAAGCCAATCGACCAGCTGTCGATCAGCGACCTCGGTGTCGACGCCGCGAAGACGCTCAACTACACGAAGTTCGAGCTGCCGCCGGGGCGCTCGGGTGAAACGGTGTTCGTCGAGGACTCCGCGGATCTCGTCGACAAGCTCCACAACACCGCCAAAGTCATCTAACCCTCGAAAAACGAAAAGGAAGCATCAGACATGACTAATGTTCTCGTTGTCGCGGAGTTGCTTGAGGGCAAAGCACGCAAAACCACTCTTTGTGCCGTCACAGCCGCGAAGCAGATCGCGGAAGGAACCGGCGGTTCATTCGACATCCTCTCGATCGGAGAGGGCGCAGGCGCGTCAGCGGACGAACTGACGGGCTACGGCGCAGGCAAGGTGCTCAAGGCGGAGATCGCCGGCGGCTACACTTGCGAGAAGTATGCAGCAACCGTCGCGGAGGCGGGCAAGGGCTACGACGTCCTCGTCGCTTGTGCGAGCGCATACGGCAAGGACTTGCTCCCCCGCGTGGCTGCTAAACTCGAAGCGGGTGTCGCATCCGACATCTCGGCAGTGCACACCGACGGAGACAAGCTGTCGTACACGCGCCCCATGTACGCGGGCAACGTGTCCGGTACGCTCGAGATTCTGACCGATAAGCAGGTCGTCACCGTGCGTCAGTCGGAGTTCGCCGTGGCCGAAGCTTCCGGTGGCGCAAGCCCCGCGGAAGACATCGCCGTGCAAAGTGATCCGGTCGCAGAAAAGGTCGAGTTCATCAGCGTCGAAGTCGTCAAGAGCGAGCGCCCCGACCTCAGCGAGGCGGACGTCGTCGTCTCGGGTGGCCGTGCGCTCAAGAGCGAGGAGAACTTCACCAACGTCATCGAGCCACTCGTCGACGCACTTGGCGCCGCCATGGGCGCGTCGCGGGCCGCGTGTGATGCGGGCTACGTGTCGCCGGAGCTCCAGGTAGGCCAGACGGGCAAGGTCGTCGCGCCGAAGCTCTACATCGCAATCGGCATCTCAGGCGCCATCCAGCACTTGGCCGGCATGAAGGGCAGCAAGACGATCGTCGCGATCAACAAGGACAAGGAGGCGCCGATCGCCCAGGTTGCCGACTACTTCCTGGTCGCGGATCTGTTCGACGCGGTGCCTGCGCTGACGGACGCTGTGAAGAAGCTCTAGCTCCCTCACGGTCCGAAAAGCAGCGAGAAGAAGCCCGGGTGGCCCAGCCTCCCGGGCTTTTTTTGGCGTAGTGCGTCTGCGATCCTGCACAATTCCGCGATGGCTTGGTCTATCGCGGTCTTGGTGGCGCTCGGAGTCTCGCTCGCCGCCGGGGCGAAAGTCCGGCGGCACCGGAGGACGGCAACCGGTGGTTCTCCGCCTGCGGCCCCCCCGAGCGCGGTGCAGGACACGCGGCCGACGCACGGCTCGCCACCCGAGATGGCGCCGGAGCCGGCTCCCGTGAGGAGCTGCCCTGTGTGCCTTTCGGAGTACCCGACGCGGAATCGTTTCTGCGTCAGGGATGGGGCCGAGCTGCTGGAAGGGTGCTCATCGGGGCCGTTTTCTCAGGGCATGATCTGCCCTACTTGCCGGCGCGGCTACCCGTTCGATGCGAGGTTCTGCCCTGAAGATGCTGACGAATTGATGCCCTACGGCCTGTACGGGGCAGCGAGCTCCACGCGGCCACTCCTGATGCTCGACGCCAATAAGATCTGCCCCGAATGTGGGATTCGTCACGCTGCTGCCCACCTCTTCTGCGGCCACGACGGGACCCAGTTGGTGGTCGTGAACTAAAAGGACCCAAGGATTCGGGCAGAAGAGGGTCCAAGCACGCGGGGACAACCTTCGTGGACTTCTTGCTTGGCATGGGACAGGACCGCTATGATCGCAGGCCTAAAGGGGAATCTTCGATCCGGCGCGCGTCCACTCGTCCTGGGCCGGAAGGAGACGGGGGCAATAGATGAAGATCGTTTGCGATAGCTGCGGTGCGAAATACTCCATCGCCGACGAAAAGGTCGCTGGAAAAATCTTCAAGATCCGGTGCAAGAAGTGCTCATCGATCCTGGAGGTTCGTGGCGATCAGACCGGCGCACACCCGTTCGGTGCAGCGAGCCCACCACAGGACCAGGGGGGCGAAGCCACCTGGTACATCGTGGTCGATGGTGAGCAGAAGGGGCCCCTCAGCCCCATCGAGCTCAGCCAGTTGTTCGCGAAAGGCAGCGTCGGCCTCGATTCATACGTTTGGAAGGAAGGCTTCGACGACTGGAAGGTCGCCGGAGATGTGCCCGACCTCGCGCAGGTGTTCGGCGGAGCCGCGGCGCACGCAAAGAGCGCGGCGGCGACGGACGATACATCCGCGATTGGCACGGGTGGAGATCTCTTCAGCGATCGGAATGGTCGTGAGCCAACGAGTGAGATCGACACCAGCAGCAACATGTTTGCGGGCTTCGACGAGAGCCCGACGCCAACGGGTTCCCAAGACTCGCCGCTGGCAGCTACCGCTTCGGAGGGCTCGGGTGCCTCGAGTACCACTGGAAGCGGCTTGGGCTTTGGGGGAGGCGCGGTGGGTGCTTCGACGCCTCAGCGCATGACCGGTCAGCGCAACGAAAACTCCGTGCTCTTCTCTCTGACCAATCTACAACAGCTCGCGTCGCGCGGCGGCTCGCCTTCTGAGCCAGCACCCGTTGCGGCGAGCCAGTCATCCGCGTCGCCGGGCCCACAAGACGCCCCACAGGCAGCCGGAGAAGGCTCGGGGCTGATCGACATTCGCGCGCTCGCGAAGTCCACCACGCCAGGCACCAAGGCCTCACCGGCGCAGGCCGTGGATGATCTGCTCGCGATCGGTTCCGGCGGCGGCGGCACACTTGGCGCTCCGCTCCTCGGTCCGGCGCCGCTAGAAACCTCTGATGGCAATCGCTGGCTGTGGATCGGTGGGGCAGCTATCGCAGTCATCGCCATCGTTGGCGCGGGCGTCGGCGTCGGTATGGCGCTCGGCGGCTCCGAAGACGATGCCCTCGAGATCACGGCGGAGGCCGAGCAGGATCCCGGCCAGCCGATCCCTGGTTCCAACGAAGCGGCGAACGCAGCACAAGCCCCAACCGATCCGCCCGAGCAGGCGCTCGCGGACCCGGAGCCTCTCGAGGCTGCGACGATCGAGGGGCCCGCAGATGCCGCGCCCGAGCTCCGAGAGCCGGCGCCAAGGAAGCGCGCCTCGTCGAGCTCACAGCGGCGCCAACGAACGTCGAGGACCTCGACCCGCAGCGCGGCCGCGGCGAAACCAGCACCTGCGCCCAAGAAGCGCAGCAGCAACCTCGATGCGCTCATGGACGAGGTCGTCGGCGGCTCGTCTTCTTCTTCAAAGCCGAAGCAGACCACGAGGTCATCGAGCTCGCGCAGCTCGAACCTCCCGGCCGCCCCGACACGCAACGACGTGAAGACCGCGCTTCAAGGTGTGGGTGGCGCTGTGAAGTCCTGCAAGAAGGACAGCGGCGGAACGGCCGCCGTCAACGTCGTGTTCAGCGGCAAGACGGGCCGCGTCTCGAGCGCGAAGGTCACCTCCGGCCCCTTCAAGGGCACCGCCGTGGGCTCCTGCATCGCGTCCGCGGTCAAACGCGCCCGCGTCCCGCGATTCAAGCAGTCGTCTTTCAAGGTGACTTTCCCTTACAGACTCTGACTCTAGCTACTCGAGGTTCTCTAGGAACCTCACGCCGGTAGCCACGCCAAACCCCGTCCCGCCCTTTGGAAGCCGGCCGTGCGAGCGGTCGACGAACGAGGGACCCGCAATATCGAGATGCATCCACGTAGTCTCATCGACGAACTCTTTTAGGAACAGTGCCGCCGTGATCGATCCGCCGTAGCGGCCGCCGACGTGCTTGAGGTCGGCAACCGAGCTTTTAAGAGTGGAACGCAGATCCGAGTCGAGCGGCATCCGCCAGAACGACTCGCCCTCCCCCTCCCCAGCTTCCAGATACTTGGAAGCGAGCTCGTCGTCGTCGGTGTAGAGCGCGGCTCGCCAGGGACCGAGTGCGACCATGCACGCACCGGTGAGGGTCGCGTGGTCGATCATGTAATCGGGTTTGAGCTTGCGCACCGCCCACGTCAGCACGTCTGCAAGCACCAAGCGGCCCTCGGCGTCGGTATTGATGACCTCGACGGTCTTGCCTTCCAAAGACTTGTAGACATCGCCGGGCCGATAGGCCTTTGGGCCGGTCATGTTTTCGGTGGAGCCGATGACGGCGTGAACCTCGACGGGGAGCTTCAAGCGCGCGGCGGCAAACACGATGCCCAACGTGGTGGCGGCGCCGGCCATGTCACATTTCATGTCGACCATCGAGCCCGCGGGCTTGATGCACAGGCCACCCGCATCGAACGTCAGCCCCTTGCCGACGAACACGATCTTCTTCTTGGGGCGCGCGGGTTTGTAGACCACGTGAATGACTCGTGGCTCGATCGCGCTGCCCTTGTTCACCGCGAGGAGCAGGTTCATGCCCTCTTTTTCGATGCGCGCCTTGTTCCACACGCGGCAGGACAGCCCGAGCTTTTTGGACTCGGTCGAAGCGGCGCGGGCCAACGTCACCGGGTTTAGGTCATTGGGGGGGCGATTGACGAGATCACGGGCGAAATTGGTGCTCTCGGCAATCGCTTTGCCGGCACGAATGGCAGCGGTGAGCCCGCGCGCACCTTTCGGGGCGCCGAGGATGGTCGCGGAGGCAAGCGTGGCGGCCGCGGTCTTGTCGCTCTTGTATTCGGTGTAGCGGTAGGCTCCCGCGACGAGCCCTTGGGACACGGCACGGACCGACTCCGGGGTGACTCCAGGAAGCTCGACCGCCGCACTCTTCTGCGCGCGCGCAGCAGTCGCAAGCGCGTGGCCGAGCCTCCACGCAATCTTCTGAGCGTCTTTGGAGTCGCCGATGCCCACGAGCAGCAGCCATCGGGCCTTCGCTTTTCTCCCCACCGCAACTTTCAGGGCCTGTGACGCTTTGCCCACGAACCGCTCGTCGGAAGCGAGAGGCTTGATGCTGCCCTTGCCGGTGACAGCCTCGATCCGGCCCAACGCTCGACTGAGCTTCGTCTTCCCCGATGGAACGGCAATCGCGACGATGTCCGCGGTCGACTTGTCCCAAGTGCCCTCAGAAAGTGAAATCTTCATCTGACTCCTTCTCAACCTGGTCGGCGGAATACTGACAGGAACTCTTGGTCCCAACAAACGAAAGCGCGCCGCTCGTTGGGTGGCGGCCGCCGTCGCCCCCCACCGTGTTCGCCAACCCGAGCACCGTAGCTACTGAAGATCACTGGGGCGACCGTTGGCACCCCGCGTGCATTCGGAGTGGAGGCACATTCCAACCAGGAGGACACATGCTCGAAGAAAACAAGGTGAAGATCGCGTACACCGTCGTGGAGCGTAATAACGATGGCCGAAGGTTCTGGGTTCGCGTGGGCGCCGCGTTCGTCAACCGCGACGGGAGCCTCAGCGTCCGGCTCGACGCCATGCCGGTCAACGGAGAGCTGCAAATCAGGGACTACCAGCCACGGGAAGCGCGTGAGCCTGCTTCCGGCGAACAGGTGGCCTGATGGGGCGTCTTCTGTTTTTCATGGTCGCGCTCTGCGCGCTGTACACGGGGAAGGCCTACGCCACCGACGGCGGCGCAGCCCCCCCAGAGCAGGGGCCACCAAGCGTCGAGCAGGACACCCGCATCAACATCAACGAGGCCGGCCCCGAGGAGCTCGTTCAGCTCCCGGGCATCGGCCCAAGCCGCGCGCAAGCGATCATCGCCGAACGCGAGAAGCGCCGCTTCCGCCGCATCGAAGACATCATTCGGGTCCCCGGCATCGGGCGAAAAACGTTCGGCCGAATCCGCGACTCGATCCGAGTTCAATAGACGCTACCCCTGCCGTGCCGAACCGCCTAGGGTCTCCGTCATGGTCCCGACGATCGAAGTACGCAAAGCGGACGAATCCGACCGCGACGCGCTGATGAGCTTCCACCAAAGCCTCTACCAAGGCCACCGCGACAAGGTAGTGAGCAAGGAAGACCTTCCCCTGATCGCATACCGAGACTACGACCGCATCCTACGCGACGACCTGGACGCGCTATTGAGCGATCAAAACAGCCACGTCCTGGTAGCCAAATCCCAGGGCGTGGCGGTTGGCTACATCACGGGGCGAGTTACTGTGGAGGCGAGGCGCGTGTTGCCGCGTAGGGGTGTTGTCGAGGATTGGTACGTCGTGCCCGAGTCGCGCGGATCGGGTGCAGGGGCCCTTTTGCTTCGAGCGATCCAGGAACGTTTCTCGGCGGTCGGGTGCGAAGTGATTGAATCGGCGACGTGGTCGAGCAATGAGGGGGCGCGGCGAGCGCATGATGCACTTGGGTTTAGGGAGATCCGAGTGATGTACCGAAAGCGGCTGTAACCGGAACAGTGCCAGCGTCAGTGCCAGCGTCAGTGCCAGCGTCAGTGCCAGCGTCAGTGCCAGCGTCAGTGCCACTGCCGGCGTCGGCGTCGGCGTCGGGGCTAGTGGACGGCGGGTCGCAAGGGCAGCCCGTCGACGATCTTCGCCTCGCCCTCAAGCAACTCGTCTAGTCGCTGCTGCACCCGCTCCGCGGGGAAATACTCCTTCGCCAAACGGAGGAACAGTCCGTGATGCCTCGCTTCAGACCGCGTGATCTCGGCGTAGAAATCCTTCAACGGGCCCGGTTGAAGCCCCTCCGCGACCATCCCAAAGCGCTCGCATCCTCGCGCCTCGACGATCCCCAACACCAACAGCCGATCCAGAAAGAACTGCTCAGGGCCGCGCTTGATCAACTTCATCAACGCGCCGACATATGGATCTTTCTCATCTGCCTGAGTCGACAGGCCTCGGTCTAAGATGATCTCCATCACCTGGGCGTAGTGTTCGAGCTCCTCCTGAGCGAACGGGATCAGCTCGCGCACGAGGACAGTACGATCGGAGTAGTGCGCGACGAGCTTTAGTGCAGTTGCAGACGCTTTTCGCTCACAGGCCGCGTGGTCGATCAGAAACGCGTCGAAGTCGCTCAGGACGACGTCGATCCAGGTGGGGTCGGTGGGGGTGCGCAGACGCAGCATGGTTGGCCTATGAGCGGAGCGCGTCGAGGATGGGCTGAATCTCATCGCGGCGCAGCTTGAGGGCGGCGCGGTTGGCGATCACCACCGAGCTGACGTCGGCGATCTTTTCGAGGGGGACTAGCCCGTTCTGGCGGAGGGTTTCCCCGGTCTCCACCAAGTCGACGATGACGTCGGCGAGGCCGGTTAGCGGGGCGATCTCTACGGAGCCCTGGCAGAAGATCAGCTCCACTGGGGTGCCCTTGGATAGGAAGTATTGTTCGGCGATGTGAGGGAACTTCGTGGCTACGCGCAGCGGGCGTTCTCCCTTGCCGACGATGGGTTCGTGGGGACGGCCACAGACCATCATCTCGCACTTGCCGATGTCGAGGTCTACGGGAGCGAAGACATCGTATTCGCGCTCCATCAAGACGTCGCGGCCGACGATGCCGAGATCGGCGGCGCCGTATTCGACGTACGTGGGAACATCGTCCGGCTTGAGCAGCAGATAGGTGAGCCCGGACTCTTTGTCTTCGCGCACCAACTTTCGGCTCTTCGCCGTGAGGTCACCAGTCGAAATGCCGGCCCGTTCGAGGCGTCCGCTCAACTGTTCGAGGACACGGCCCTTGGGGACCGCGATGACGATGGTGTCTCGGTTGCGTCTAGGCATGGCCAGCTACTCGTTCGATCTGGGCCCCAAGCGGAACCAGCTTCTCCTCGATGTGCTCATAGCCTCGATCGAGGTGGTACACCCGCCGAACGTAGGTCGTGCCTTGGGCAACCAGGCCGGCCACCACCAACGATGCGCTGGCCCGAAGGTCGGTGGCCATCACCTCGGCACCCTCGAGCCGGTCGACACCATGTACCGTGGCGGTCTTGCCGTTGACTTGGATCTTGGCGCCCATACGGTTCAGCTCCGACACGTGCATGAAGCGGTTCTCGAACACCGTCTCCGTGATTCGGCTCGTTCCCTTCGCAAGACACATCAGCATCATGAACTGGGCCTGCATGTCGGTGGGGAACCCGGGGTGCGGCTGCGTGATCACGTCCGCGGGACGGATCGGATGCGAACCGACCACGCGGATTCCATCGCCCTCGCGTTCGATCGCAACCCCTGCCTCCCGAAGCTTTGCGATGACCGCCTCGAGCGGCTCGAAACCGATGCCTTCAAGAAGCACGTCCCCCGCGGTTGCCGCGGCAGCAACCATGAAAGTGCCCGCCTCGATGCGGTCCGGGATGATCGCGTGATCGATCGGGTGAAGCGAATCGACGCCTTCGATCGAGATGACCGAGGTGCCGGCTCCTTCGATGCGCCCGCCCATCTTGTTCAGGACGCGCGCAAGCTCTTCGATCTCCGGTTCGCGGGCGCAGTTCGTGAGCGTCGTGCGCCCCTTGGCCAGGACGGCGGCACACATGAGGTTCTCGGTCCCGGTGTGCGTCGGGAAAGCCAGTGGGATGTCGGCGCCGCGCAGCCTACCGCCCGGAACCTTGACCTCGACGTAGCCGTGATGGAGCTCGACATCCGCTCCCATCGCCGAAAGGCCCTTGAGGTGCTGGTCAATGGGGCGGGCTCCGATGGCACAACCACCCGGCATGGAAACCACGGCGCGGCCGCAACGCGCGACGAGCGGGCCGAGGACCAAGACCGACGCCCGCATCTGCTTCACCAGGTCGTACGGGGCGGTCGGCTCGATCGCGCCAGACAACGTCACCCGCACCTGCCCGTCCGCGTACTCTACCTGCGCTCCGAGGCGCTCCAACAGGCGTGTCATCGTGTGGACGTCGCGCAGGTTGGGGACGTTGCGAAAGACATGCTCGCCGTCCGCCAGGAGGGCCGCCGCCAAGATCGGCAGCGCCGCGTTCTTGGCGCCGCTGATCGGCACGGAGCCGGCAAGCCTGTTTCCGCCAACGATTCGGATGCTATCCACGAGGCCCTGTTACCCCGTGGCCCTGCTGCGGGCAACTTCAGGCGAAGAGCAATCCGAGCGTAAACGAAACAAACCCGACAAATGCGCCGCATATGGGGCCCCGTGCGGAGGCCCAACGGAGGCGTCCGGCCGGATCGAACCCACGGGATGCCAAGACGGCCAACGCGCCGACCCAAGTCGCCATTCCTAGCAATAGTAGAGTTCCCCACCACGGATCGGGCGAGCGTTGGTCGCTCAGAAGTCGGCGATGGTCGGCCCTGAGCTGCTCTTCGCTGAGACTGACATCGATCGCGGCGTTGCGATCCACCGCGACGAGGCGCGCAATCTGGTCGTGGGCGTTCTCGCGCGCGGGATTCGAGCGGGAGTACAGGAAGCGCGTGGCGGCAAGCCCACCTGCAAGCGACCGCCAGGCCAACAGGGCTCCTGCCACGTCGCCATCGTCCTCGAGCTGCCCCGCAATCGACACCAACGCGGAAACCGCCTCCCCGGTGTTCGTGCTCAGGGGCAACGACCAACGAATCGCCCGGCGGTAGTGCTCGACGGCAAGCGAGACTCGCTCGTCGCCTCGATAGGCATGCGCCGCAGCAAGCTCTGTGCTCGATTCAGAGGCGACACGCCACAACAGCAGCGCGACCAGGGCAAGAGTCGCCACCACCGCGGCAACGCCTGGACGCTCCCAAGCGGGCTTCACAGGAAGTCTCGACGGCGGAAGATCAGCGCGGCAAGGGCGAGCGTGACGGTCGCATAGAGAACGGCATAGCCCATCGACGTGGCGACGTATGTGAGCGGCTCGCCGTACGCGGTCGCCGTGGTCATCAGGGTGCTTCGACCGGGGACGAAGAGATTGAAGTTGGGCACCACCTCCGCCAACCAGCCGAGCAGTGTCTTCATTGCGGGGCTGAGCACGCGGGTCTCCATCGCGACCATGTCGTGCGCCGCGCGGCCCACCAACCAAACGCCAAACGTGAAGGCGCCGGTGAGGAACGGTGTCGAAAAGGATGAAAACAGCAGCGCCACTGCGGTAAGAATCAGGACTTCGCCGAGGTTGAGAACCAGCGAAGCGAGCAGACGGAAGAGCTCCACGTCGACCGTCGAGCAAACCCCACGCTGCTCCGCCAAGCGCGATCAAGGACCAGATGGGCACCACGAGGGTCCGGTCCTTGGAAACCATGAGGCCAACGCCGAGGCCGACGATGAGCACAGCCGGCACGGCGACGATGAGCACGGTCGACGCTTCTGCCTGGATTGCGGTCACGAGGAGCTGGAGGGCTCCCATGATCGCGATGAACACCGCACAGGTGGCCACGATTCCGAAGTATTTGCCCAACAGGAATTCGAAGCGCGCGATCGGCTTTGGAAGAATGACGTACAGCGTCTTGCGCTCGATCTCTTTGTAGAGGAGCGATGAGCCGAGGAAGATCGCCACCACCACCGAGAAGAGCGAGATCGATGCGAGCCCCATGTCAGTGACGACGCGCATCTGCTGGTCGAGCGACAGCTCCCCCAAGGCCAACGTCAGCGCAAGGACACCCGCCGCAAGCACGAGCACGCCAAACAAAATTCGGTCACGCACCGCCTCGCGGTAGGTGTTGAGCGCGATCGCGTAGATTCGCGCAACGCTCATGGACCCATCCAATACGCGCGCCCCGTCACGAAGTGGCTCAGGACGTTGATCGCCATCAGCACCATCACTGCGGACGCTAAGGTACAACCGACCTCGAGCCACCGCGAACTTTCGGGCCCCCGCGACAAGCCCCATGCCCGCAACGAGGCGGCGAGCCCTTGCGACAGAAAGAGGCCGAGCGCGGCGAGCCCAAGGACGGAGAAGCCGAGGACCGGAAGGCGAGAGAGAAAGCCACGCAGGAGCTCATACTGACTCAGGGCCACGGGCCCCACGCGGACGGTCATGAACCACCATAGAATCAAGTGAGCGGCAACGAGGCCCCAGGCCACTCCTCCGGCGAGCTTCTGCAAGCGCCGGCAGCCCTCGGAGCGGTACGGGCCGGCGTCGGTGGGCGACTCTAGACGGAGCGTGCTCCAGCCACGGACATACGCCGCGAGAAGCGCCACCACGACGACCGTGTACGCGACCAGGGACGGCCACGTGACTGGCGAAGCCGCAGCAAACGAGCTCGCGCCGCGGAGCGCGGGCCACGTTCGGGCAAGCTCCAATACGAAAAGGACGGTGATGGGCCAAACCGTCAGTGCGATGTGGCTGCGATGTCGCGGCACTGGGTATTACCTACCGCTCCCGTCTTTGTGTGGTCAATTTACTTCAGGGCGGCAGGCTTGCTCGAGCGGTCGCTGCGCCGATCGAGCCCCAGGAGCGTGAGCGGCTCGTCGGACAAAGTCATGCGGATTCGATCGCCGATCCCGATCGAGTAGACCTTCTGGGTGCCGTCGAGGAAGATCCGGCCCTTGGTCATGCGGCTGGTGATCCTGAGGTCTTCGCCCGGCGGGACCATTCCTTTGACGAGGCGATACTTGTTGTCGACTCCTCGATACGGCTCGCGAATCACGAACTGGATCTTCTGCGACCCGGTCGGGAGCACTTTGCCCCCGGATGAACGAATCGCCGCGGTCGAGCCGGCTGCTGGACCCACCCAGACGCCACTCGACATCTGACGCTCTCGATCGCCGGCATAGTCCAAGATGTAGCGAGACGTCGCCGCGGGGCTCTCGTGGCAATACAAGACGTCGTTCAGCACGCGCGTCGAGATGACGCTGTCGCCCACCTCCACGCGCATCCGCGCGAGCCGGCTCGACTTCAGCTTTCCGTCGAGCGCGTCCGCCAACACTTGATGGACGTTATGCCCATCGCCGGCGCAGAAATAGCCGACGCTCGTGTCGGGCGCGCTGTTGATCGCCAGCATCGGCGTGGATGAGTCGGCCAGGTGCGACGCCCACAAGAGCGTGCCATCGCCTCCGAGGGTGACAATCAAGTCCCAAGCGCCCTCTTCGGGCAGGGGCTCGGGACGGTACCGCAGCACGGCACGCGCTCCCAGGTCCCGAAGTGCGGCCTTTGCCTGCCGGAGGGTCTCTTGATGTATCTCGTGCTCGTGGAGCAGGCCCTCGACCGACACGTCGCCATGCTCGATCAGCTCCTTCAGCCGCTCCTGCGCCCGACCCACGTATCGCTGGTAGGTGCTCTTCTTGTAAACGACGAGAACTTTGGGCCGCATGCGTGACTCGTGGTGAGGTTCGCTATTCGCCTTGCCCTAGCTGGTCGGAATCTTCTTCGCGTCCGCCAAGAACCGCTCGAGACCGCTGTCGGTGAGCGGATGCTTCACCAACTGGTGGATGACTTTGTGCGGAAGAGTCGCGACGTCTGCGCCGATGAGCGCGGCCTGCACCACGTGCACCGGGTGACGAATGCTGGCCGCGAGGACCTGCGTGCTCAGGCCGTAGTTCTGGTAGATCGTGACCAACTGCTCGACGATCTCCATGCCGTTGCCGCTGATGTCATCGATTCGGCCGATGAAGGGACTGACGTAGGTCGCACCGGCCTTGGCGGCGAGCAGCCCTTGGGTCGGACTGAAGCAGAGGGTAACGTTGGTGCGAATGCCTTCATCGGTGAGGGTTCGGACGGCCTTGAGGCCCTCAGCGATGAGGGGAATCTTGACGACGATGTTGTCGTGCATCTTCGCGAGGCTCCGCGCCTCTTGCATCATGCCTTCGTAGTCGGTCGCGATCACCTCCGCGCTGATCGGCCCGTCGACGACTTCGCAAATGTCGACGAGCACATCTTTGAACGGCCGCCCCGTCTTTGCGACGAGCGATGGGTTGGTGGTCACACCATCGACGACCCCCATGGCGGCGGCGTCACGAATCTCCTCGATGTCTGCGGAGTCGATGAAAATCTGCATGGCGCAAGTAAAGGGCGGTGGACTCGCAGGGTCAAGCGGAGGCTGAGGTCAGCCAGAACGCCGCAAAGAATCCCACGATCTCGTCACTCTATGAACTCCACCTCGACCTCGACGTCGTCCGTAAGGGGTGGTGGCGCGGATGCGGGCCGCAACTCCGAGCATACGATGAGGGTCGCAAGCGCGGCGGCGATCAGCCACAATGCGATGCCCCCTGGGGTCCATTTGCTCTTTGCGCGCACGGTTAGGTCCGACTGAGGGCCGTTCTGTCCCAGGACTGAAGATTGGGCAACCGAGGTCGTCCAAGCGGCATGCGGAGATTTCTCACAGTTCTGATCCTCCTGGCGGCGTGGAGCACCACCGCGCTTGCAGAACGCCAAACCGGTCCAGTAGACGCATCGATCGCGCGGCTGGGCAGTTTCACACCGGGCGAGCGGGCGCTGCTCACGCCGTACCTCTCGCAGGGGCCCGTGGTGCTGACCGAATTCCGGAACCCCCAGACGGATCTACCCGCGGTGATCTACGCGGCGCGCATCCATGCGCCCGCCAAGACCGTTGCAGGTGTGATTGGGAAGCCAAGCGACTATCCCAGTTTCATGGGCGCGTTGACCTCGGTCGACGTTCGAGAGGTCAAAGGTCGGATGATGGCGTTCGATTGGACCTGGGGTGTGATACTTTTCTCGCTGACCGGTCACAACGTGATGACGAGCTACCCGCCCAAGGGCACGCGTGGCCACCGGTTCGACATTCGAACGACGGGCGGGGATCTAGGCATCGGACGGGTCATGTGGCGCGTCTACCCGGAGGGGACCAACAAATCCCTCGTCGTCTTCTCTTCGCGACTCGACATGCGCAACGCGAACTACATCACGCGCCAGCTCGCCTCTGAGGGCAACGCCGTGAATCGAACAATCAATGTCGCGGTCGCCATGGTCACCTTGCTCGAGGTCAAGGCCGAAGCCGAGCGTCGAGCCGGCACATATGTGGACGGCAAGTACGCGAGGAAGTCACTGCGCCGGCCGCGCATCGACATGGAGGCCCTACATCCTCTCTTGAGGCGCGGAGACTTGGTCCTCCTGGATTTGGACGGCGATACGCTTCACAGCGTTGCGGTCGTGGGGCGCGCGGGAGCCAGTGTGGAGAGAGTTCGCCGCGTGATGCGGGACCCGGAGGAGTTTGGGCAGTCGTTGCTGCATGGAAGTTGCGCCGAGGTCGTCGAACGCACCGACGAAGGCATACGGTTCAAGTGGGAGATCCCGATCCCGTTGCTCCACGTGGGTGGCGAGATGGTGTTGCGACCAAGCCCCACCGTCATCGCCGTCGACGGCATCTCAGGCACGCTTTCGAAGGGGCAGTGGCGGTTCGATACGCACCGCTACGCGGGAGGCGAGGCCGGCGTGGTCGCGTGGGCGACGTTCGATCCGGCGGACTCCCCAAAGCTCATTCGGAAGCTCATCGCGGGGAACACCCATTTTTCTCACGGCTTCGTCGCCGCTACCCAGTTGGCGGTGATGCGTTCGCTGCGCACTCGCGTGTACCTTCGAGGACGCTAGCTCGCGTCCAACGCGGCATCGCCACCAGCATCGACTGCGGCGTCCTCGCCCGGATCGACCGCCGCGTCGTCACCTGCGTCGACCGCCGCGTCCGACCCAGCATCGAAGCCAGCGTCCAAACCTGCATCAACCAGGAGGCGCTGGTCGAAGTCGACAACCAGCGAGCATCCGCCGATGAAGACGGCGAGGACCGTGGCAACCAAGAACCGAAGAGTCTCGAAGCGCATCATAGTCAGAATTTCAGGGTCGCCGAGGCTCCGGCCCCTCGGGTCTCGATCTGCAGACGCGCCGTCTCGCGCTCGCGTTTCCTTTTGTTCTTGTGCGTCATGAAGAGCGTGAACGAGGTGACGGCGGAAAGCACGGCTATACCGAACGAGATATCTGCAAAAAGGGCAAGCCGCTCGCCCTGGTCTGCCGTCTCCTTGGTGGGGTTGTCTCGGTAAGACTGCTCCTGCTCGAGCGCCAGGAACCCAAGGACCGTTCCCGACACCAACGCAGCAGCGGAGATACTCCCGGTGGAGATCACGGCACGCCGGATGGTCGTATCTTCCTTTTCAGTGGCGAGCTCCGCTTCCAGCAGGGTGTCCTCGCCCTGTTCGACGATGACATCGCTCTCCATGTCTGGCGTGAAGTCGAGCTCCTTCACTTCGCCGTATCCGACTTGGACGGTCTTCTCGCCGACCTGCTTTCCCTCGCCTACGACGAGGACCGCGTGCGTGCCGGGCTTCACTTCGAGCTCCGCGGGTGTCTTCTTCTCGACCGGAACGCCATCGAGTAAAATCGCGTGACCCGGTTGCTCCGACCGGATGACCAGCACGGCCGGGCTTTGCAGGAGCGTCGCGATGCGGGCTTCGATCGACGCGCGGTCCGGCGCGGCGGGACGTTCGAGGAGATACTGCTCGAGCATCGCGACGGCGCCGGGTTCGTCTCCGCGGCGTTGCCGCGTGTCCGCGACCGCCACGAGGAGGGTCGGATCTTGCCCCAGCGAGTAACTGCGGAGCCACGCGGACTCCGCGGCTCCATAGCGCCTTGCTTCAAAGAAGCGAACTCCTACTCGGTACGCGTCGTGAGCCGTGGTGTTGGGATTCGCCAGAAACTCCGCCAGCTCAGCCTCCGAACCCAATGCCGCGGGCTCCGGGCCAACCTGCGCGCTCGCCGGCTCCGCGTGACCAAGGAGCAGCAGTGCGAGCGCCACCCATCGCATGGGGCTAGACGCCTCCGCCGGCGCCGCCCGTGCCAGCTGAGCCGCCGATGCCTCCCTGACCGCCCACGCCGCCCGCGCCACCTTCTCCGCCCTGCCCGGCTGCGCCACCCGCACCGCCCTCACCAGCCGCACCGCCCGCACCAGCCGCACCGCCCGCACCAGCCGCACCGCCTGTGCCTCCGGTGCCGCCCTGCAGCTCATCACAAACTGCGAGCGTTTCGCACGATCCCTGGGTGAACGGGCTGCCCACGTGACAGCAGATCAGCGAGCTATTGCACTCGTCGTCCTGAAAGCAGGTTGTGCCCGTATCGCCCGTACAGGCGGCCAGCAAAACGAGGCAAATCAAAGCAAGGCGGACCAAATGGAAAGTGGTATTTCGCATGAGCGCGGCGAGCATAGCTCAGAGGTCCGGAGGGGGCCACGCTCCCGGCTCGATCGAAAGCCGCCCCCCGCTACACTCCCGCCGCTCATGCCGAAGCCCGAACAACATGCTGAAGCCCCGCGCGCAGGTCGATGCGCAATCGTGGGACGCCCCAATGTCGGGAAGTCCACCTTGCTCAACGCTCTCCTCGGCCAGAAGCTGGTGATCGCAACGCCGAGGCCGGGCACGACGCGATCTTGCGTGCTCGGAGTGTACGCGTCGGACGATCCGCCCACGCAGGTGGCCTTCATCGACACACCTGGGCTCGAGCGGCCCAAAGGCGCGCTCGGGCGCGTGTTGATCAACAGCGCCAAGCAGGGCCTCGTCGACTGCGACGTGGTGGTGTTCGTGACGGAGGCGCCCAAGGCCAGCGTGCCTCCGCAGGTCAACGAAAAGGACACCACGGTACTGCAAGCGTTGGAGGTCTCGAATGTTCCAGTGATCCTCGCGATCAACAAGGTCGACCGGCTCAAGGCCAAGGAGCGGCTCTTTGCTTTCATCGAGGCGTATCAGAAGGAACGCCCGTTCGACGCGGTCGTTCCGATCTCCGCAACCCGTGGGACGAACCTCCAGGCCCTGCTCGGCGAGATCCGTGGAAAACTGCCGGCGGGTCTGCTGTACGACGCGGACTTCCTGACCGACCGGCCCGAGCGCTTCTTCGTGAGCGAGCTCGTTCGCGAAGCGGCCATGCTCAACACTCGCAAAGAGATTCCCTACGGCATCGCGTGCGAGCTGGACAGCTATCGTGAGGACAACGGCCTTCTTCGTATCGAGGGCACCCTCATCGTCGAGAAACAGAGCCACAAGGCCATCGTGATCGGCAGCCAGGGCGACGCTATCAAGAAGATCAGCACCGAGGCCCGTGAGCAGATCGAGGCCTTCTTGCAGCGGAAGGTGTATCTACGTCTGTGGGTGAAGGCCGTCCCCGGATGGACCCGAGATCCGATCAAGGCGCGGCAGCTTGCGATTAAGGAAGATCAAGAATGAGCCGGAAGCGTCGCCATCACGCGCGTCGGCCGGCCGGCTCGATCGTCAATAGGCCGCTAGTCGCCATCGTCGGACGGCCCAACGTGGGCAAGAGCACGCTGTTCAACCGTTTGGTCGGGCAGCATATCGCCATCGTGGAGGACATCCCGGGCGTGACTCGCGATCGCCACTATGCCGACGCGTTCGTCCTGGGCCGCGAGTTCGTGTTGATCGACACGGGTGGCTTTGATCCCGACAGCGACGATCCGATGAAGGCCGGTATCACGAGCCAAGTTCGGTTGGCGCTCGAAGAGTGCGACGTCGTCGTGTGCGTGGTCGATGCGACCGTTGACCCATTGCCCGCGGACCGCGAGGCGGTCGCGCTCCTGCGCAATGCTGGCAAGCCGGTGATCTTCGTCGCGAACAAGGCGGACTCGAAGCCGAAGGAGCACCACGCAGTCTCGTACTACGAGCTCGGCATCGACTCGATCATGCCGATCTCCGCACTTCACGGGCGAGGCATCGGCGACTTGGAAGAGGCGATCGCCGAGCGTCTACCCGAAGCCGTCGAGATCACCGACCCGGAACTGGACGTTCCCAGAGTGGCGATCATTGGTAGGCCAAACGCCGGGAAGTCCTCGCTAGTAAACCAGCTCTGCGGCGAAGACCGCCAACTGGTCGATGATCGTCCGGGAACTACAGTCGACAGCGTCGACACTCTGGTCGAACGCGACGGGAAGAGGCTGATCCTGATCGATACGGCCGGGATTCGCCGCAAGCGGAGCGTAAAAAAGCGAGGGGTGGAGGGCTTGAGCGTGCTTCAAGCCATTCGATCGATAGAGCGCAGCCACGTGGTCGTGCTCATGATCGACGCCGAGTTGGGAGTCGGCGAGCAGGACGCGAAGATCGCGGGGCTGGCCCACGATCGAGGCCGCGCGCTGATCCTCGCGCTGAACAAGACCGACCTCCTGAACCGTGAGGCCCAGAAGAAGGCAATGGATCGAACCCGCGAGATCCTGGCGTTCGTGCCGTGGGCGCCCATGGTGACTGTAAGCGCATTGCACGGGCGAGGCGTCACGGCATTGCTTGGCCGTGTGGAGGATGCGGTGGCGGAACATCGCAAGCGAATCGGCACCGGGGAACTCAACCGCTTCTTCGAAGAGGTGCTCGAGAAGCACCCTCCGCCGACAATGCATCACCGCACGATCAGGCTGTACTACATCACGCAGGCGACAATTGGCCCACCTACCTTCGTGATCATGACGAACGAGACGAAGGGCGTGCACTTCAGCTATCAGCGCTACGTCGTCAATCAGATCCGCAAGCGCTTCGGCTTCCAGGGGACGCCCATCCGGGTTCGCTACCGCGGCAAGAAGAAGCGCGACAGAAAGTAGCTAGGCGCGCAGCCAGCCGATGAACCGCTCGTTTGGCCACGCGAACGCGCTAATCCTGCGCCAAAAGGAAATGCGCGGTCGCCACAGCAGCAGGGCGCTCCGGGTCATCCTGATACGCGAAAACGCGAACATTGGCGACGCGCCGCCCATGACGCGTGAACTCCGCGCGGGCGAACACATCCTCGGGGCGCGCGCTCCGGAGGTATTCGACCGTGATGTTGATCGTCTTGGGCACGGCGGTCGTCTCGCCGTGCCACAGCAGCTTGAAGATTGCAGTCGACTCCATCAACGCGCCGAGCGTGCCGCCGTGCAATGCCGGAACCCTCGGGTTACCCACCAGATGATCCGAGTAGCGCATGCGGCCGACCACATCGCCGTCGACCAACTCGGCGGTGATCCCCATGAACCGCGCGTAGGGAATCATTTCCTGGATTGCCGTGAAGTCGCCGGTTTCCCGAACCGCCGCTACTGCCTCGCGCAGCCTCATGCGGACTCTCCGTCCTCGGTTCGGCGCCCTTCGTCACGAAAGACGATGAAGGTGCCCGAGGCGGTCGCAATGGGGCTCCCCATGTCGCCATGGTGCGCGGTTGCCCGGACGAACGCGACGTGCCGAGTGACCTTGTAGCAGTGCGCCTCGCAAATGACCTCCTGATGGGGAAGCGCCGGACGTACGTAGTCGATTCGGAGGTCGAGGGTTGCGGTGCGCCGAGGAGCAACGAGCGACATGATGACGGCACCGCCACACGTGGCGTCGATCAAGCTGGTGATGCAGCCACCGTGAAGCACGCCCGTCTCCGGATTGCCGACGAGATCTTCGCAGTACGGAAGGGCAAGGGACAGGTGCTCAGGCCTGTAATCGACGATCCGAAGATTCAGAGCCTGGTTGTGAGGAACCCCGCCGACGTAGTGCCCTTCCAGGCGCCGCCTGATTTCATCCTTCTGGGAAAGAAACGGATCGGACATTGCACAACGTGTAGCAGCCCACTGCCACCCTCCTCAACCCGGCGGAGGAGGAGGGGTGGCCTGCTCTCCGAGCCAATTGTCGGAAGAGACGAACTCGACGCCGTCCACGCTCCTCGAGGCCAGAAGATCGGGATGATCGGTCAGCACCCTACCCAGGCCCGCCGCCTTGGCGAGCGCGACGAGCGCCTTATCCCAATCCTCGATGAAGTGCTCGCCGGTCTCGACCACGTCCACGAGTCCTCGAATGGTCGCCATTTGCCGTGCGACAGCGTCGCTCTTGAACTCGGGCATCGCGTGGAGCATCGACTCGACCCGCTCAATGACCCAGCTCGACGCTTTCGGTTTGCCTGAACCTCCACCAGAACCTTCAAAGGCGCGCCGAACCGCGTGCTCAGGGGGGGAGCCAAGCGCAACCGAAGCGTTGACGTAGATGTCCGGGGCCAGAACGACGTCCATGGGCCAACTCTAACATGTACCAGAGGTACCTGGCATCGTTCTGCCTGTTGGCCCCTCCTACATCGAGGCTGGCAAAAACGCCGGGAAGGTCCTACTGACCCGTAGTCATGCCGGTTCGCGTTTGCTTCGTGTGTCTTGGAAATATCTGCCGGTCGCCAACGGCGGAAGCGTCCATGCGCCGACTGGTCGAACAAGAGCAGCTCACTACGGCAGTCGAGGTCGACAGCGCGGGAACGGGGGACTGGCACGTCGGCGAGCCGCCGGACCGTCGCGCGCAAGCCGCTGGAAAGCGCCGAGGCATCGACCTGAGTGGACGCGCGCGTCGCGTGGTTGCCAAAGACTTCGAGTGCTTCGATTACGTCGTGGCGATGGATCGCGTGAACCGCAAGGACCTGCTCCGGCTAGCGCCCGACGAGGCAGGCCAAGCCAAGGTCGTGCTCTTCCGAAACTACGATCCTGAATCGCCGCGCGACGCAGACGTGCCGGACCCGTATTACGGCGAAGGCGATGGGTTCGAGACAGTGCTCGACATCTGCGAAGCAGCGTGCCGAGGGCTGCTGCAGCACATTCGCGAGAATCACCACCGATGAACCCGGAGCTACGCGCCGCCCTCGAGCAGCGACTCGGAGCGAGGGTACTCGGAGCGAAACGATTGGGTGGCGGAGACATCAACGAGGCGTTCGAGGTTTCGCTCGCAAGTGGCACGAGCATCTTCGTCAAGACGCACTCCAATCCCCCCGGCGGCATGTTCGGCGCGGAGGCGCGTGGGCTTCGCTGGCTCGGGGAAGCAGACGCGATTCGCGTCCCACAGGTCGTCGCGGTGTCTGACGAGGCGCCGGCGTACTTGGCGCTCGAGCTGCTAACGCCTGCCAAGCGATGTCCGGATTTCGACGAAGCTCTGGGACGTTCGTTGGCGGCTCTGCACGCGTTCGGTGCATCGTCATTCGGGCTCGACTACGACAACTTCATCGGGCGGCTCGAGCAGTCCAACGCCGCGGCGGAGGATTGGGCGTCGTTTTACTGGTCGTCGCGGCTCGAGCCGCAGCTACGCCTCGCAACCGACCGTGGACTGATCGAGCACGGAACACGGTCGAGCTTCGACGTGTTGCGCCGCGTTCTGCCGGAGCGCGTCGGGCCCGAGGAGCCACCGTCGCGCCTGCACGGCGACCTTTGGGGTGGGAACCTTCATGCCGATGAGACGGGACAACCGTGCTTGATCGACCCTGCCGTCTACGGTGGGCACCGTGAAGTCGATCTAGCGATGATGCGACTATTTGGCGGCTTCGGCGAACGCGTGTTTGCAGCGTACGACCACGCGCGGCCGCTTGCGCCCGCCGCCGGCGAGCGGGTCTCCCTGTATCAGCTCTACCCGTTGCTGGTGCACGTCAACTTGTTCGGCAGCTCCTACGTTGGCTCGCTGAAGCGCGCGCTCGCCGCTTGCGTCTAGAACACCGGTCGACTGCCGAGCGCTTCTTGACACCGGCGAAACGGAGGTCCAGATACCCCGGAATGGGAAGCTCCGAAGCAGACACGCGCCAAGCGCGCGGGCGCCGCGCGATTCTCTTGGTCGACCACGGAAGCCGTCGCGCTCAGGCCAACGCATTGCTCGATGAAGTCGCCGCGATCGTGAGACAACGCCTCGGCGCCTCGAGCATCGTGGAGCCCGCCCACATGGAGATCGCGGAGCCGACGATCGCACAGGGGTTTTCTCGCTGTGTCGAGCGAGGAGCGACCACGGTCGTCGTGCATCCATTCATGCTCGCGCCCGGACGGCATGTCGCGGAGGACCTGCCGCGACTGATCGCAGACGCGGCTGGGGCGCACGACGGAGTTGCATTTGCAATGGCGGAGCCTCTCGGCAGCCACGCGGGCGTCATCGACGCGGTGATCGAACGGTGCAAAGCGGCGTTTCCAGGCGGGGAAGCAGGCGACCGCTAGGGGATCAAGACGACCTTGCCTGTGGTTTTTCGGGCACCAAGTGCTTCGAGCGCGGCCGTGGCATCCGCCAGCGGATAGGTCGCCGACACCAATGGGGCGATCTTGCCGGCGGCATAGAGCCCCGATAGGGCTTCCTGAGTTTCCTCGAGCACGCGCGGATTCTTCTCGAAGTACAGACCCCAATGGACGCCGACCAATGAGAAGTTCTTCACGAGCACGCGACTCATCTGCGCCGATGGAATTCGCCCGCTCACGAATCCGATGATCAGTATCCGCCCCTCGAACGCGATGCACTTCGTCGAGAGGTCGAAGGTATCCCCGCCGACGGGGTCGTAGATCACGTCGGCGCCGCGGCCATCCGTCAGCTCCTTGACCTGTGCGACCCAATCGTCGTCCCGGTAGTTGATCGCGACCGCACCCTGCTCCTTCACGAGCTCGAGCTTGTCAGGAGTGCCCGCCGTACCGATGACACGCGCGCCCAGCGCGACGCCGATCTGAACAGCCGCGAGGCCTACGCCGCCCGCCGCGGCGTGCACCAAGAGAGTCTCACCCGCTCGCAGATTCGCGCGGTGCGCCAGGCCAACGTAGGACGTCTGATAGACGACACCCAACGCGGCGGCCTCCTCGAACGTCATCTTCGGAGGTATGGGGAAGACGCGCTCCTGGGGCGCCGCGACGGTCGAAGCGAATCCGCCGTACTCCAGGAACGCGCTCACACGATCACCAACGGAAAAGCGCCCGACCCCTTCGCCAACTTCGCGGACTGTGCCCGCAACCTCCGCGCCTGGCGAGAACGGAAGGTCCGGACGGACCTGGTACTTGCCCTGCGTGATGAGGATGTCGAAGAAGTTGCAGCCGGTGGCGCGGACATCAATGACGACCCGGCCCGGATGGGCGGAAACCGCATCGAGCTCCTCGCGCTCCAGGGAGCCCGGGCCTCCGAGCTCGCGCACGACCATTCTGTACATGGGCGAGCAGTTTGCCCGTAAAAACAGGGCGCGACTAGCCGGTCGCGCCAAAAGCACCGTCATCCTGGTATAATCAGCGAATGGTTGGACAAAGGCGAAAGCACTCGCTCCCGGCGGGCGTCCTTCCAGTCCTTCCAGGGGGCCAGCAGGCCGGCACTGAGGGTGAAGGGTCGCGGGTCCGTGCCAGGGCCCCCGTAACGGGTGAGAAAAGCTCGCCCGCCCCCGTCGTACCGAAGAACGGGACCCCTGCTGAGCGCGCGCAGTCGCTGGTCGATCAGCTCGTCACGCTCGGCCCCGACGAGATTGCACCAGTTGTGCGACGCCTCCTCCCACTCGGCAACTTCGCGCTCGAAGAGCTCGCTAAGAGTTTCCCTGGGACACTGTGGCGCCCTTCCCTCGCCACCGATTCGCGCCTCCCACGGCCGGAGGAGATCTCTGCGAGCGCGGCAGCGCTTGTCACCTTCGAAGGCGAGGCGATCCCCTACCTCGCGCGCTTGATGCGCGACTCGAGCGCGCAGGTTCGCTACTACGCGGCCGTCATTTGCGGAGCATACACGAACGCGCGGCTCATCGAGCCTCTCGTGCAGGTCTCGCTGGACGAAGACAGGGAGTGTCGCCGCGTCGCTCTGCATCTCCTGAGCGCGTACCAACACGAGGCCGTGTACCGGAGCGCCTTGGCCGAGCTCCGCCGGTGCGCATCAGACATCGGCTTGCCGCTCCACGTGAGGCGCCGCGCAATCTCCGCCCTGACCCAATTGCGGGACGACTCATCCGCGCCGCTCTTCGTGAACCTGTTGGCAGATCCCGACCGGGGCATCGCGACTTCCTGCCGAGTGGGTCTCAGGGTGCTGACGGCCCATGATTTCGGCTTTGCTCGTGACCCTTGGCTCCGATGGCTCTCCGAGCGGGGCCAGGAGATTCGCATTCAGTGGCTCATCGAAGGGCTCGGGGACAGCCGCGCCAACATTCGCTTGTTGGCGTCGCGCGAGCTCTGGCATCTGACGCGCTTCGTGCAGCCCCTATCCGAGACCGCCGAGCGCGGTGAGTTCCTTGCCGCCCAGCGCAACTACGAACGCTGGTGGACGAAGAGCAGCGTGGAGTAGCTACAGCACCCCGGCTTCGCGCAAGGACGCACGCAGGGGGCCGACCCCTTCGAACAGCACGGAGCGAATGCCACCCAGCCGCGCGGCTTCACAGTTGCCGTTGCGATCATCGACGAATACGCACTGCTCCACCGACACCCCGAGCTCTTTCAACACGTGCGCGTACGCTGCTGGGTCCGGCTTTCGCTTTCCGGTGATGCAGGACACGAATGTCCAGTCGATAAACCGAGACAGCCTCAGACGTTCTTCGATGAGCTGATACCAAACCGGATAGTTCGAAAACGCATGCATGTCGCACCCCGACCCATGAAGCTCTGTGAGGAGCTCCTCGAGCCCGGGAAGCCACCGGTACGCTGAACGGACGGCGCTGACGAAGCCCTGTCGATCGAAGTCACGGCCATCGGCAAAGAAGCTCTCGAGGAAGGCCTCTTCAGAGCACTCGCCGAGCTCGAATTCCACCCATGCGCTCGGATGCTTCGCCTCGAGCATCGCGTCGAAGGTCATCCCGAAGAACTTTGGCATCTCGACGAAAAACGGATCGTGTACGAGCGTGCCCATGACATCCCAAAGCATGACCGAGCGCATGGCCTCACCCCACCGCGCGCTGTTCCAGGCCGTGGCGCCGGAGCTTGTCGAGGAACGTAGTGCGCTTGAGCCCGAGCAACCGTGCGGCCTCACTCTTGTTTCCACCGGACCGAAGGAGAGCGCGCTCGAGCAAACGACATTCCACCTCGACATAGGTCCCGCTCAATGATTCCCCTTCGTCCGCACCTGGCCATGCGAGCGGAGGAAGGTCACGAAGGGCAATCGTCTTCGTGGAGGCTTTCGCAGTTGCGAGCTCGATCACGAGCTCGAGCTCGGCCACGTCGCCGGGCCAATCGTGATCGACCAAAGCGGCCATGGCGTGCTGCTCGATGCCTACGGGCTCCCGCGCCAAGACCCGGCACGCCCGGTCAATGGCGAGCAGCGCCAGAGAGGGGACGTCCTCTCGCCGTTCGCGCAAAGGCGGAATCGTCAGGCTCGGTCCAGGGACACCAGGGGAACCAGAGAAACAGCTCGCCAGATCGGAGTCGAGCGCGCTTCGACGTAGGAGCTCGCTCAACGGAGCGCGGGAGGTCGCGATCAGTCGGGGTTGGACGGCATGAGGACCGTCGTCGTCATCCGCGCCTTCGCTCCGTGCGGCGAGCGCTTCCGCGAGGCGCGTCTGAGCAGGCCTAGACAAGGCCGGCAAGTCGCGGAGGAGCAGCGTTCCACCCATGGCCGATTGAAACCAACCTGTGCGGCGCGCGCTCTCGGAGCCAAAGAGCAAGCTCATGACTTGGTCCGGCGGAGCCGCGGCGCAATCCGCCACGACGAACGGCGCTTCCCACCGTGGCCCACGATCATGAATGAAGCGGGACACTGGTAACACCGGCGAACCCGCAGGTGCCACGAGCAAGACGGGATCGGTCACCGGAGCAAGCTCGATCGCGCGAGTCTGCACGCGCCTCATCGATTGGCTGTACGCCACATGCAGAGTCTGATCCTCGGCAAGCCCGCGCCCGAGCACGTCGCACTGCCCACGGAGTTGTTCGATCTCTCCTTCTAGGCTCGTGATTCGATCTTCGGCGTCACGCCTCGACGAGGACAGCTGATGAATGTGCGTGTCCGCCCGGCGCTGCGCGAGCGCGGATGCGAGCGCGCCTCCAAGCGAATCTCCCAAACGGCCGAGCGCCCCGAGCTCGACACGCGAAAGCGTCTCCGAACGATCCCCCAAAGGGAGCAGCAGGAGACCCTCGATGTGGTCGAGGTGCACGCACGGAAGCACACAACCGATGGCTCGACTCTCCATCGTGTCGACCGCCTCCCGGATGGAGGGCTCCCGAACGACCTGAGCACGGAGGCTTGCAAGATCGAGAATGCCGTGGCCATCGTGGGCGAACAAGACCCGAGCAACGGCGGCTGGAGCTTCCGCAGACCTGATAGTTAGTCGATCACCAACATCCAGCCGGGCCCGAAGCGGTGGTTCCAGTGTATAGAGCTCGGGCAGGCCGTGCGCGTCGCCGAGCGCCTCGCTCAACGGGCCGAGAGCCCCCGACGCGAGGTCCTCTAGGGTGGCGCCCCCGACCAAGTTGCGCCCCGCTGCTTCGGCGCCGTCCGCGAGTCGGCCGGCTGTGCTCCAAATTGCATGGTTCGACAGGCGCCGCGCGAGCGAGAACGTCGCCCACCATAGAACTCCCGATCCGAGCGCGAGTATGCCGAGCTGCCAGCGTTGCAACGAAGCGTCCGGCACGAACGCGAACGTCGCGATAAAGCACAACACGCATGCGGCAACCGCCGGCACGCCGACGCGCCGCAACGACCGCCACTGCGGATCGAGCCAGGCGAGGTGACCGAGCCAAAGCAACGAGGCGACCGTGAACTCGACGGTGGTTGCCAGGACGCCGCCAAGCGGACCAAACCAAGAGTAGGCGAGCCCGACGGCAAGTGTGACCAGCGCGATGCCCGACAACGCGCCCTCGACGACATGCCCTCTTGCGACCAGCACAATCTGGTGAAGCGCTGCAGTCGCAAGCATCCCCCCGACGACGACCACGCCGAAGGTTGCCACGGGAACAAGCCCTTCTTGTGTCAGCACAGCTGCCAAGAGGGCCGCCAGAGCAAAGCCACCAAGCGCGCTGAACCGAATCGGCGGCGTGGCTTTACGCGGGAGGACGAGGTCGAACATCAACAGGGATACGACCAGCCATGCGATGTCGTGGGTGTGGTCTAGGAGAGGTGACGCAGAGCGCGCCGAGGCCATCGCAACGGCGAGGCTCACTCCCATGAGCGCAAGCCTCGACGCGCCACGCCCGCCCGGCCTCGCGCCCGACACCGCGAGCGGAGTCAGGGAGAGCGCCAGCGAAAGCAGCGCAACCAGCCACTCAGGCGATGATGCGGTGCTCGAAGAGGCGCGTGCCGCCAGCACATAGAGGACGGACGCAGGACCCAGTATTGTCAGAAGCCTCGGGATTCGCACAGTTCGAGCTCGTTGATTCGACGAGGCCGAAGTCTATCACTGGCCGTGCGCATGACCAGAACCGTTGGGCTCTGGTTGAACGAACATTCGAAAACCGACTCGCTGCCACCAAACTCGATACTTCTGCTGGGCCGCCTCACGCGCCTTCTTGGGGAGCCCCGGCTCATAGCCGAAATATTCCTGCGTGAGGTGCTTGAGCTCATCGCTGGCGCGCCGTCGAAGCCGTTCGTCCGAATGCATGAGCCCGCCAATCAACCATTCAACCCGATGCTCGCCGCTGTGCTTGTCGAACCACCCAGTCCACTTTTTCTTGAGTGTACCGAAATCTTGGCAACTCAAGCGCACCAAGCTCGCATGGGCGGCCCGAATCACCTCGACCTCCGGGCTGTCGAGCAACGACACGAAGAACTCGAACGAGTCCGCGTCGCGCAGCCTGCCAAGCGCTTCGATCGAAGTCACTTGGGGCGGAAGCTTCCGCCCATCCCGTGCCGAGGCTCGAAGGCGCTCGATCAGCTGCATGAACTCCACTTCGCATGCATAGAGGACGCTCAGCGCCCGGTAAGCGCCGCTTCGAGCTCCCGGGTCGGGGTCGAACAGGCGACGGCCGACCGGCTGCACCAGGTCCGGATGCACGAACTCGGACGCAAGGACGGTGGCGTAGTAACGGGTATCGGGGTTCTCGTCGTCGAGGAGCGGGATCAGGTAGGGAACCGAGCGCTGCCCGAAAGCGACGAACGCCCTCGCGACCGGTGACAGGTCTCTGCCGGCGGGGATCCGGGCATGGGGTTCGTTGCGATCGAACCACAGCTTCCCCGGAAACTCGCGAGCCAAGGCCGGCAGCGCGGCCTCGCCAACCGCCAGCACGGGAAGGATGAGCATCTCGTCCTCGGGGCCGGCCTCGCGAAGCGCTGCAACCAAGTGCTCGACATCGTCGCCCACGTCGACGATGACACTTGGGAGGGGGCCGTCGGACGCGGTGGGCGGAGGCGCGGGCCCCCACCTTTGCGCTGCCGGCTCGCTGTCGACGCTAGGCGGGGCAGAGAACGGAGTGTGCGGGCCGAGGGACACGACGTCGTGGCTGATCGCGCTTCCGTCATTGTCGCGCCTCGGGTCCGGAGGAACCGAACGCCGACGCGACGTCGCAGGCGGACCAGGCGCGGGTTGCCACCCGGTGGCCCGCTCCTGTGGCGCGGCTGCCGATTGCCAACCCGTTGCCGGCTCGTCGTGCGTGCGCTGTGCGGCGCGGCCGCTCTCCCCAGGCGGCCGTGAAGCCGGGGGACGCGCCGACGGCCTACCGAGGACCTCTGGAGGGCGCGGAGGAAGGCTATATCGGGTCGCGCTCACAAAGCCCGATTGGGGCTCCGAGGGCTTCCGGTGACCCAGCGCAGGATCGGAATCTCGAAACGTGCCCGCAGGAACCGAAGAGCCGATCTGGGGTATGATGTGCGGCGGCGGCTCTGTATCGGCGATACCCACGGGCGCGGGGACGGAGGATTCGATGCGCGGGTAAGAACCGGAGATATCTTTCTTCGGCGGGAGTGAGCTGCGTTTTCCTACTCCTTCGAAGGGTGCGACGTAGGGAACCGACCCGGCTTCCGCGGCCGTCAGCCGGCCGTTGAGGTGACGCATCCGCGCCGTCATCTCGATGTCGTAGTGGCAAGCCAACCCCGCCTCGACCCGCACCGAGCAAACGATTCGCTGGACGGGGTCGATCCCGAGCTCAAATGAGATCTCGCGAAGCGTCGCGTCCGGCAAGGGGCGGTCGACTGCGAGCACGACGGCATCCTCGGTGCGCGCAACGGGAATCAACCTGTGCCGCACGGCGAACTCTCGAGGCAGCACGCGGACCGTACTGATCGGCGTCTGCATCACTTCGTCGCGCGTCGCCGGGAGGAGGCCATAGACTGCCGCGCAATACGCGTTCATCTCGTTCTCGCGCAAGCAGTCGAGCTCGAGCAATACGGTGTCCAGATTGCCGCCACGCATGACTTGCTCCTGGATCGCTTCTTGGACCCGATCGACAGCGAGCACCTGGTCACGAACCAGGAGAGAGGCGAGAACCGACATACCTGTTGTCATGGTGGCTTCTGTTCCGCCGGCGTGTCAACGAGCTTGTCAATGCGGGTCGAGCCGATCCTGCACGATCGTCAGCGCCGCGGGCACGGCCGTTTCGACCCGGAGGACGAGCGCTCCGAGGCTCGCAACCGCGAAACCCGCCTTTTCGAACGACGCGATCTCGGCGTCGGTGAATCCACCCTCGGGCCCGACGGCACACCATACCTGTTCAGGGGTGCCGTCGAGCGTCAGGGCTCCCTGCGTGCGCGCTCCGAACACCACCCCCACCGCATCCTCGGGCATCGCCTCCAACCACGCGGCGCAGGGCCGGGGGCCGTGAATCATGGGGACGTCGTTTCGCTCGCATTGGGCCGCCGCTTCGCTGGCAATACGCGTGAGTCTATCGACGCGGGACCGTTCTCGCTCGAGGTCCCATCGGGGGATGGTGCGCTCGGTCAGCATCAACACCACTTCGTCGGCGCCGAGCTCGGTCGCCATACGCACGCAGTCGTCGAGCTTCGAGCCTTTCGGCACCGCAAGCATCAAGACGACTCGGGCTCGGTTCGTATCGACAGCGTGAGGTTTTTCCGCTTGGCACACGACGTCGTCACCGACGGATTCGAGCCGGGCCGGCGCGGCGCGGCCCTTGCCATCGAAGAGGACGAGCTCATCGCCCGGTCGAAGACGGAGCACGCGAACATGGCGGCTCGGCGCCTCGGCCAGGGTGATCACCCCGCCCCCGCTGGGCAGCTCGGGCACGTAAAGCCTACGGACTGTCATGGCTCCACCGGCCTCAACAGGCAGGCGCACCACTCGCCCTCCTCGAGGCATTGTTCGAGCAGCATCGGGGCATACGCGGCGAGCAACTCGTCCCGCTCGGCGCGCAAGATGCCGCTCAATACAAGAATGCCACCCGGCGCGATGCGGGCCTGCAGCTCGCCGGGCATGTGGAATAGGACCCGCGTTTCGATATTGGCGAGGACGATATCGTAGGCGCCTTCGATGGCCCTCAACGGGCGGGCAGAGGCCTCGATGCGCGGAGCCACACCGTTGATCTCCGCGTTCCTGCGCGCGACGACCACCGCATCCTCGTCGATGTCGACGGCCACCGCGGAGGCCGCACCGAGACCGAGCGCCGCGATCGACAAAACACCGCTCCCGCAACCAACGTCCAGCACGCGCTCACCGCCCGCAACCCACTGATCGAGCATTTGCAACACGAGCCTCGTCGTTTCGTGGTCACCGCTTCCGAATGCGTTCTCCGGATCAATCGTCAGGACTACGTCGCCGGGCTCGCTCTGCGCCGGCTCCCAAGAGGGATGCAACAAGAGACGCTTCCCGATGCGCTGCGCACCGAAGCCACGGCGCCATTCGGTGGCCCAGTCCTCGCTCGGCACGTAGGTGATCTCGGCCTCGTGCTCTTCGCGGATCTCCTTCAATGCGTGCTGCGCCGACGCTTCGTCGGGGAACGCAGCGATGACGACGACTCGGCTGGGTGCCGACTCGCGCACGAGGGTTGTGTCGTCACGCTCTTCGAGACCCGACGCCCCTAGCTCCCAAAGCCTGAGTTGGGCGAGCTCGAGCTGATCGGGCCGAACCCGGATCGTCACGAATGGATGGGGCGGCGAGTCGGACATCAAACCTCGGCCATCCGCGCGGAGATATAGATCACCAAGAAGAGAACCCAGGTGATCGGACCCAGGCGGTTGCCCCCGCGCCATGCGACGATTGGGGTGAACACCGGCACGAGGAAACCCAGGTAGCGCCACTGCGCAGCCAGTGGGCCCGCAAGCACGCGCCAAGCCATCAGCAAGTGCGTGAACAGAAGCGCGGCGCCCGAAAGAGCCCAAAGCGCGAGCAACCAGAGTTCCACACCCCGTTTCTAGCCTATTGTCGGCAGTCTCCCAATGGACCAACAAAACTTCATGGGCCGCAGCGTCGCAGCCTCCATCCCGGCTGGCGCTGGCCCTGGCGCTGGCGCTGGCCCTGGCCCTGGCACGGGGCACCGACGCTGACGCTGCGGCCTAGATCTCCACGAACCGCGTCATTGGCTCCGGCTCCCCACCGCAGCTCGCCGGCCTCTTCACTCCGGTGTCCTCCAGCCGAATCCGCACCACCTCATCTCCCGCGGCGGTGCGAAACCGCGCCTCCCAAGCCGACTCGGACTCCGGGACCGTCGACCGCCACTGGATCGCGTTGGCCGCCTGTTCACCAAGGCGTCTTCGCAAGAAGATTTCCGCCGCCTGCGTGGGGCGGTCATGAGCGCAGCGGCCCCGAAACCGATCCAGCTCGCCGACCTCGCTCGCTCGACGCTGTGCGACGAACTCTGCGGCGTGCTCGGCGCGCATGCGGCCGTACATCAATCCGTCGGGCAACCACAACGCGCATGCAGCGAAGCGGTGCCCTCCGAGGTGACTCGTCTGCCACACGTCGACCCCGTGGGACTGAATCGCTCGGAACACCGCACTGCCGTGTAGGGCACAACACCGATCGCGGCGGCCGTGCACGCAGACCAAACACATGGGCTCAGCCGTCTCGACGGGGAGCGCGTCGAGGTCGACGGCGAGGAGGTCTTCAACTCGGTCGAGCTGGAGCTTGGACGCTTGCAGCCGATCGGGAGCGGAGGAGACCACCATCAGCTGAGCCCGTTTTCCGGGACGCCCAGGCCGCCGGATGAGTTGCAACCGCGACCTCGGCGTTTCGAGCCACGCTGCGAGCCGCTCCCGTACCGGGTCCAACGCCTTTGTCTGAAGCGCCTTGGGGGCCCAGGGGTCGGTCACTTCAAGGAGCAACCAGCGATCCACCGACTCGACCGCCGTGCCAGCGAGAGACTCCCCCGCGTCCTGCGATGCGACCGAGCACCCGGGAAGAGCCACGGCTAGTCCGCTGGCACCGGAAGAGGCCGCGCCATTTCTTCCTCGGCTTGGTCGATCGTATTTTGGCGGCGAGCTGCGATCGCGGATCGCCAAGCCCTATACTGGGATTCCATGCTCGTGAGTTGCGCATCGGCTCGGGCAAGACGAAGTTCGAGTTGCTCCCGTTGCTTTGCGTCCGTCGCCCCACCGAGCGCTTCTTGAACCGCGTCGCGCACGAGCCTCGTTCGCGCTACGGCGTCGGTGAAGTTCTCGCGCTTGGCAAATCGATGCGCCTGCACCATCCAAACGGCCCAACGCTCTTCATCGCTCGTGAGGTCCATCAGTCTTCCAATTTAGGGCGTTTCACTGGGCGGTCCAGTCGAGCCACGCGGGCGATGATAAAGCCACCAGTTTTCGAAGTGCGCTACGCGTTGGATCGACGGATCGGAGGCGAATAGGCTGTCCGGTGAGCGCTGGCGGCGAACCAGGAACCAGTCGAAAAAATCCCCATGCTGGTCGAGCTGGAACTGCTGCGGGCTCCATTCCCAGCGCACCGGCGTCCTAGGCGGGACGACGGCATCCGGGTCCGAGGCGTCCCGATACCGGAATGGGAAGCCCTCTTGTTGGGCGAAATGGAAGCTCAGCCACCCGCCCCGCTCCGCTTGCACATAGGCCGGCAAATGGATGTAGGGGCTGTTCTGAGCGCGTGCGCCATGATGGTCGTACACGAGGTATAGAAGCTTGGGAGCCTTGGGGAGCTCGCGGACGAGCTCGCGGAAGTGCACGGTCGTGGTCGAGAACTCCCGGTGGGCATCAGTGACGAATTCTGCCAGTGGGGCGATCGCGACCGCCGTCCAAATCACGAACCCGAGATGAGCCCAGGTCTTGCGCGGCAGGTTCGGCAGTAGCGCGGGTAGGAGAAACAGGGCGGCGGTGAGCTCGCGCGGGAACACGTACCAGGAAGCCCCGATCTCCATGGGAAGCATCAGGTAGAGCCCAACGGAAATCACGATGGCAAGGCCGACGATGACATGCGCCGGCACGACCCAACTGCCCTTGGGCCAGGAACGGAGCCGGCCGAGCGCGATCGCAAACAGCACGGCCGCGGTCAGCCCGAACGCTAAATTGGTGCGCCGGAACATCTCGAGGTCCTCATCCCCGATGTAGATGTCTGACGTATAGGCACGAGCGTCCAACATGCGGTGCCAGGCCGGTGGCCACGCCCACTGGATCTTGGGAATGAACATCTCCGCGCGAGTCAGCCACCACACGACGAAGAGCGCGCAAGCCACGACGAACGGAATGAGCAGTCCCTTGATGCTCTCGACGCGTCCGCGCATCACGAGTGCGATGAGCAGGAGCATCACGAGTGCGAACGGAAAGCGGTACGCCTGCGTGAAAAAGAGCAGGACCAGAACCGCAATGAGGGCGCCTTGCGACCTGACGCTCGGGCGGTCGGCGACGCGGAGCGCTAGGCCCAACGCCATGGCGAAGAGTCCGAGCGCAGCCAGAAAGTCAACCATTCCCCAATGCCCAAGGACACCCCACACGGAAATGACGCCCCACAACCCGAGCAAGGCAGACTTCCGAAGGCCCCAGCAAAGCACCATCAACCCGAGAGGTAGCAACGCTAGCAGCAACCCAGCTGCGAGCTTCGTGGCAGCGATGGGCGGAAGCACGATCATGAAGACCGCCGCGAGCGCATACAGAGTGACTTGCGGAGCCGCGAGCATCTGAACAGCAAACTGCTCGTGAAAATGCCAACCCGGATCGGTGTAGTGACGAAAGACCGAAGAGGACGCCGCATGAAACGGGAACTCGGTCATCATCGGGTAGTCGGCCGCCCAAAAGGGCGCCCCGACCACGTACGTAATGGTGGCTGCAGCACAGAGCCACGCTAGCCACGACAGTGGTTGCGGACCCGTCACGCGAGCAGCCGGATCTATTCGCCCCCCCGGCATCGGCGCCACGGTATCACGAGCTTGCGCTCAGGCCTGGAGAGCTTCAGCACCGCCGATAATCTCCATCAATTCCTTGGTGATGGCAGCCTGGCGGGCTCGGTTGTACTGCAGGGTCAACCGGTCGATCATGTCGCTCGCGTTGTTCGTCGCGGAATCCATGGCGGTCATTCGCGCGCCGTGCTCCGAGGCGACGGACTCGAGCAGCGACCGATAGATCTCAACCTCGACGTACATCGGAAGCAGGGTGTCCAGCAGCCCCGCTTGGCTCGGCTCGTAGATGAAGTCGCCGAGCTGATCGGCTGCGAGCTCCAGCGGCTTGATCGGCAAGAAAGGCTCGATCACGACCTGTTGAGTCATCGCGCTCTTGAACTCGTTGTAGACGATGTAACAGGAATCGAGATGAAGCGAGGTGTAGTCCTCGACGATGTAACGCCCAATCTCGCCCGCCTTGTCGACGTTCAAGTCCTCGAAGACGCCCATGAAATCATGGCGGATATTGGCGTTTCGACGTGTGAAGTAGTCGCGGCCCTTGCGGCCAATGATGCCGAAGCAAACCGCGCTGCCTTCAGCCTCCAGATCCTTCCAGCGCTTGTGCGCCGCCTTGCAGATGCTCGAGTTGAACGCGCCGGCCAAGCCACGGTCGCTCGTCAGCACCACGAGCATGACGGTCTTCGGTTCGCGCCGCGCGAGCAAAGGATGAACGTCCTCGTCGGCTCCGACACGAGCGGACACACCACTCAGCACTTCATGGGTCTTGACGGCGTAAGGACGAAGGCGCTCGATGTTCTCTTGCGCCTTCCGCAGACGAGCGCCTGCAACCAACTTCATGGCCCGAGTGATCTTCTGCGTGCTCTTGACGCTTCCGATGCGCGTTCGAATATCCTTGAGATTTGCCATTGCTGGTTAGTCGTTTTGCCTGGGTTCGAAAATTTCGCCGAAGGCCTTGAGGGCCTCGTCCAGCTGACTTTCGAGCGTGTCGTCAATCTTCCCCTTCGACAGGACGTCGCTGAGGATCGAGGCGCGCTCGGCCTTGAGCCAAGAGATGAGCTCCTGCTGGTAGCGGCCGATCGAGTCGGTCGGAAGCACATCGAGGTAGCCGTGTGTGCCGGCGAAGATCGAGACGACCTGCTCTTCGACGGGCCAGGGCACGAACTGACCCTGCTTGAGCAGCTCGACGAGACGCTCACCGCGCGACAGCTGCTGCCGCGTCGCGTCGTCGAGGTCGGATGCGAACTGCGCAAACGCCGCCATCTCCCGGAACTGCGCGAGCTCGAGACGCAGCGTACCGGCAACCTGCTTCATCGCCTTGATCTGTGCGTTACCACCGACCCGCGACACCGAGATACCGACGTTGATGGCGGGACGAACACCGGAGTTGAACAAGTCCGACTCGAGAAAAATCTGCCCGTCCGTAATCGAGATGACGTTGGTAGGAATGTACGCGGAGACGTCGCCTGCCTGTGTTTCGATGATCGGCAACGCGGTGAGCGAGCCGCCCGAATCCGGCAACTTCTTCGCAACGAAGCCGGCGCCCTTTTCCTTCGCGGCGGCGTCCGCCTCGTGCTTCGACTCCGGTCCGGTGAAGACCTGATTTCCGAGCCGGCTGGGCTCCTGATCCTCTTTCACGACCACCCAGTCCTCGGCCATCTTGGCGGCACGCTCGAGAAGGCGGCTGTGAACGTAGAAGACATCGCCCGGGTACGCCTCGCGGCCGGGAGGGCGACGAAGCAGAAGCGAAAGCTGACGATACGCGACGGCCTGCTTCGAAAGGTCGTCGTAGACGCAAAGCGCGTGCTGACCGCTATCTCGGAAGTACTCGCCCAGCGTGACGCCGGTGTACGGTGCGATGAACTGAAGCGGCGCGGGCTCGGAAGCGCCGGCGAGGACGACGGTGGTGTATTCCATCGCGCCGAACTGCGTGAGCTTGTCGACCACCTGGGCGACGGTCGACTGCTTCTGGCCGATCGCGACGTAGATGCAGAACACGCCCTTGCCCTTCTGGTTGATGATCGTGTCGAGCGCGACGGCGGTCTTACCCGTCTGGCGGTCGCCAATGATCAGCTCGCGCTGGCCGCGACCAATCGGAATCATCGAGTCGATCGCTTTGAGGCCGGTCTGAAGCGGCTCGCTCACCGGCTGACGTGCAACGATACCGGGAGCCTTGAGCTCGACTCGGCGGGTGAGCTTGCTCTCGATCGGGCCCTTTCCATCGATGGGCTGACCAAGGGCGTTCACCACACGGCCAACGAGCGCCGGGCCCACGGGGACCTCGACGATGCGACCAGTACGCTTGACCGTATCGCCCTCGCTGATGCCGACGTCGGAACCGAAAATCGCGCAACCGACGTTGTCTTCCTCGAGGTTGAGGACCATGCCGTAGACGCCGCCTGGGAACTCGAGGAGCTCGCCCATCATGGCGCTGTCGAGACCGTAAAGGCGGGCAATGCCGTCACCCACCGACAGAACGGTGCCCGTCTCGACCACGTCGACCGACTTCTCGTAGGAAGCGATCTGCTGCTTGATGATGTTGGAAATCTCTTCAGCGCGAAGTTGCATTTGGCAAGGCTCCTGATTCAATGCGGTTACGGCGTGTGGCCGTTCGCAAGCAACGTCTCTTTAAGCTCACTCAAGCGATTGCTGAGGCTACCGTCGAACACCTGGTCGCCAACGCGTGTCACCACGCCACCAATGAGTGAGGAATCTTGTTTCTTCACGAGCACGACCTCGCGGTCGGTCACTCGCTTGAGCTTTTCTGTCAGCTGGGCGTAGTAGGCGTCGCTTAGCGGCTTTGCGCTGATGACCTCTACGCGAACGTGGCCCGTCTCGGCCTCGGCGAGCTCTGCGAGGGCGTGAAGCACCTCTTCCAGATGCGCGAGACGCCCTTTGTCGGCGAGAAGATTGACGGTGTTACGAACGAGCTTGGAGCAGCCGAGCTTTTCCATCACGGCATCGACGGCAGCCTTCAAAGCCGGCCTCGGAACGACGGGGTTGCGCACGATCTCGCGGAGAGCCGGGCTCTCTTTCCACGCAGCGGAAAGAGCGCTGACATCTCTGAGCACCGGATCGATCTCACCCTGCTCGCGGGCAAGCTCCAGCAAAGCCTTGGCGTAGCGTCGCCCTAGCGCACTCATGACTGCCGCTCCTCGAGCACCTCGTCGAGACGATTGAGGTACGCCTCGGCAAGCCGGTCTTGATCCGCATCGGTGGTCCGCTCCTGCAACAGCTCCTGCGCGGCGACGACCGCGGCGCTGGCGGCCTGCTGCGTGAGGTCTTTGCGAAGCTGCTTCATCTGCTGCTCGATGAGGAAGGAGGTGTCCTTGCGAAGGCGCGCAGCCTTTTCTTCGGCCTGCCCGACGATGCGATCGCGTTCCGCTTCGCCGGCTTTGATCATGTCGCCGCGAATCTGGACCATCTCCTCATCGAGCTTCTCGAGACGCGTGGCGGTTGCCAGGTGCCGCTTCTCAGCCTCGGCGCGAAGCCGCTGTGCTTCAGCGAGCTCCTTTTCGACCTCGGCGCGCCGCGCCGCAAGGGCTGGGTTGCCCTTCTTGCGAATGACCCAGGCGATCAAGCCAACCAAGACGAGGAAGTTGATGACCGTCCCCTGGAAATTGCGGTTCTTGATCAACGAGGAGAAGGTGAGCTCGCCACGGCCGTCATCCTGAGCGCCGTGACCGGACTCCTCTTCAGCCACTTCGTGGGCCACGGACTCGCCGTGGGCGGCCTCGGCCAGCGCCAGGCTCGGCGCAGCAAGAGTCAACGCAAAGAGCATCACCCACAACGCCCGCATTACTGGACCTCCCGGTTGAGCATCTTCGATGCGATCTGCTTGGCCAATGCCGGGATGGACTGATCGATTTCGCTGCGGAGCTTCACGGCCTCGGCCTTGAGCTTCGCGTCGGCCTCGGAGAGCAGCTTGTCCGTCTCTTCCCGAACCCGTTCGAGCACGGTGCGTTCGAGGCGCTTGCCCTCAGCGCGCAGACGATCCCGCTCCTCGCCAGCTTGAAGGCGAAGGCGACGCATCTCGACGTCGAACTCTTCACTTTCGGCGGAGGCCTCGTCCTGAAGGCGGAGCGCCTCGAGCTTCGAGCCCTCGATGGCGGCCTCGCGCGCTTCGAACAGCGCGATCATCGGACGGAAGATCAGGGGGCGGAAGACCAAAAATGCAACCGCAAACAGCCCGAGCTGAATCCAGATCGTACCGTCGAGGTCGATGATGGAGCCCTCGGACAAGAGGGCTGTGAAAAGCACGTGCATCGCAGCGGTATTCCCAGTCGGTCTAAGAGCACCCAGAAGGAGAGAAACTCCAAACGGCGCTTGGGGCCGAATCGCAGGTCCGGCAAGGAGAAATCCCTAGCGGCGCGCGTTCCTAGCATGGGCCCGAACCCAGTCAAGGTCGGCGGAGCCCCTCGCGTCGGTCCCTGTCAGCTCGATCCCGCGGGTCCCTCGAACACCCGCGTTCGGAGGGCCCGAACGGTCCGCGCGGCGGCTCGCTCGTTCTCGCGACTGAAGATCGACGAGGGCAACGGAATGTCCGGATCGACGTAGATCATGAAGTCGACCTCGGTGCGCGCGCCTTCGTCGACCGGGGTCAGGGTCCATCTGGCACTGAAGGCCTCGATATTGCCCTCCAGGAGGTGCGCCTCAACGACGCGAGAGTCACCGACTGGAGGACGCTCGGCGAGGTTGAGCTGGCCCCAGAGCGTAATCGTGCCCTTCGCCACACTGACTTCCATGTAGACCATCGCGCGGCTGCCCCGCTGCGCCAGGACTCTGGACTTTGTGAAATTGGGCATGAATTGCGCGTAGTTGGCGTAGTCGCGAACGATCGGGAGCACCTCCTCGATCGGCTTGTCGACGACGAGAATCGCCTGGCCCCATGCGATGTTTGATCCCTCTTCTGGGATCTGTGTGGTGAAAATTCCCGCGTTCTCGTCGGGTTCGTCTGCGGCAGCAGCCGGGATCGATGTGGATCCAGCGATGAGCGCCGTGGCGATGATTCCGATGAGTGCTGTCTTTTTCATGGCTACTTCTCTCTTGTCGAGTCTGTGTACGTCCAGGAACGTGGTGACGTTACGTCACCTTCGCTAGGCCCAGAGGGAGGTTCCAGAAAAATGAGCCTTCCGCGGGAGGCTTGCTAGGTTGAGCATCGAATGCTTCGGCCGCTCAGAGTGTGCGTTTTTGCTGGGCTTTTTCTTGCGGCTGGCCCGCCAAGGGCCCAAGCGCAGGCGGAGCAGGCTCCTGCATCGGTGCAGGGCGAGGATCCGAGGTTGCCGGTCTTGGTGATGCTCATTGGCGGCGCCGCCCGATTTAGAAGCATCCACCTCGAGGTCGGCGACAACGCGGGCGGCACCGAGGCGCGAACCTTCGAGACGGGGGCCTACTTCGACTTCGGCTGGCATCTTCTGATCAGGCCCGCGGCTCACCGCTCGCCGAGAGCCTCCGTCCAGGCGATCGTCGTTCAGATCGACGGCGGCTCGGGAATCGGCCTCAAGGTGGAGCCAGCCGGAACCGGGATCTCATTGCAGACCAACACTTGGCGACTGCTCGGGCAGTTCGGCTACCTCTATCCGATCGATCGGCTCCAGGTGGGCGGACTCGTCGGTGTGGGCGCCGACGTGCTCAGCATCGATCTGAACTCGGTGCTTCCGTCCTCGAGGATCGTCTACGTCCGGCTCGGACCGGCTGTGGCCTATGACATCGTGCCCAGCTTTTTCGGCTTCCGCGCCGACTTCGGCCTTCGTGTTCCGTTTTTTCTTGGCAGTCTCGACGACGCGTATGGAACTGACAGCTCCGGAGTTGGCTTGGATGCGACCGCCGCGCTGGGCGGCAGGCTGGAGGCCGGATTCACCTACGCGTTCCGCTTCATCTGGGAGTACTACAAGCTGCGTTTCACCGGCCCCAACGCGAACGTTCCCGCGATGGGCAACGGTGCCAGGGGCAACGACCATGCGCTCACCCTTCAGGTCCTGTTCGGCTGGTCCTTGTAGCCGTCCGGCGACGTATCCTCCGCCGACCGACGCGGGGGAGGCCGATCGTCGAGATCGTGCACCTCGCCCATGACGCATGAGCCGTCGAAATGGACGCCTTTGTCCATGAAAAGCGCTTGCGTCCGGATGTCGCCGCGCACCCGAGCCGGGGCGTGCAGCTCAACCAGCTCGATCGCATGGATGTCACCTTCGATCTTCCCGCCGCGCACGATCAGGGTGTGAACGCGAATGGCGCCCTTGATCGTCGCTTCCTCGCCGATGATCAGGACCCCCTCGCTGAGAATCTCACCCTCGAAGGCGCCGTCGATCCGCGCCCGGCCGTCGAAAAAGAGCTTCCCTTCGTACCGGGTTCCGGCGCCGAGAAGCGTGTGGATGACGGGTTCGTTGTCCTGCATCGCAGGGCAGAGAGTAGAAAGCCACAGCGGGGGGGTCAACCGAGCGCGCTCCGGAGCTTGCCGTGCATCCGCATGACCCTACTTCGTTGGGGCTGGCGTCGTTGACCGCCCTCAGAGGCCGTGCTAGGTCGCGCTCGCTTTAGCGGCGGGATAGACCGCCAGCCGACACCCTTTCAGAGAACCGGAAAGAACATGGCAGAGCTTCAGAACGGGCGTGTTACTCAAGTTATTGGTCCAGTCGTGGATGTGGCCTTCCCCCAAGGAGGCCTTCCATCAATTCTGACTGCACTTCAGATTAGCAACCCAGGGATCAGCGAGAAGGATTGGAACCTCACCCTCGAGGTTGCGCATCACCTCGGCGAGAACACGGTGCGTGCCATCGCTATGGATTCCACCGACGGCCTGGTCCGGGGGATGGCAGTCAAGAACACCGATGGTCCGATCTTGATGCCGGTTGGCAAAGAGTGCCTCGGCCGAATTTTGAACGTCATCGGCGAGCCGGTGGACGAGCGTGGGCCGGTCAACGCTACCCATTTCTCGCCGATTCACAAAGAGCCTCCGGCGTTCGTCGACCAGAGCACCGAGGTTGAGATCTTCGAGACGGGCATCAAGGTCGTCGACCTTCTCGCTCCGTACCGAAAGGGCGGCAAGATTGGTCTGTTCGGTGGTGCGGGCGTTGGTAAGACGGTTCTCATCATGGAGCTGATCAACAACGTCGCTAAGGCGCACGGTGGTGTGTCCTGCTTCGCGGGCGTCGGCGAGCGTACTCGTGAGGGCAACGACCTTCTCCTCGAGATGAGCGAGTCCAAGCTCGAGACAGGCGAGACGGTTCTGTCAAAGACGGCGCTGGTCTACGGCCAGATGAACGAGCCGCCCGGTGCGCGTGCGCGCGTCGCGCTGAGCGCATTGACCGTTGCAGAGTACTTCCGTGATGAAGAGGGGCAGGACGTCCTTCTCTTCGTCGACAACATCTTCCGTTTCACGCAGGCGGGCTCCGAGGTGTCGGCGCTTCTCGGCCGCATTCCTTCCGCCGTTGGTTATCAGCCGACGCTGGCTACCGAGATGGGCGAGCTTCAGGAGCGCATCACCTCGACCAACAAGGGCTCGATTACCTCGGTCCAGGCGATTTACGTTCCTGCCGATGACTTGACCGACCCTGCACCGGCGACGACCTTCGCTCACTTGGATGCGACGACCGTGTTGTCGCGTTCGATTGCAGAGCTCGGCATCTACCCTGCCGTCGACCCGCTCGACTCGAGCTCGACGATGCTCGACCCCAACGTCATCGGCGAGCGTCACTACCGCGTCGCCCGTGGCGTGCAGGAGACCTTGCAGAAGTACAAGGACCTCCAGGACATCATTGCGATTCTCGGAATGGATGAGCTGAGCGAAGATGACCGCTTGGCCGTCGACCGTGCGCGTAAGATTCAAAAATTCCTTTCGCAGCCGTTCTTCGTCGCGGAGCAGTTCACGGGCCTCAAGGGCGCGTACGTTCCCCTCGAGGACAGCGTCGCTGGCTTCGAGGAAATCCTCGACGGCAAGCTCGACCATGTTCCCGAGCAGGACTTCTACCTCAAGGGCAACATCGAAGAGGTCAAGGAAGCCTACGGCAAGCGCTCCAAGGACTGATTGGGCTGAACGATGGCTAACTCCGAGCACCTGCAACTCGACGTCGTTACACCGAGCGGATCCGCACTCTCGATTCAGGTCGATGCGGTTCAAGCGCCAAGCGTCGAGGGCGAGTTCGGCGTGCTTCCGAACCACCTTCCGCTTTTGGCCGCGCTCCGGTGTGGCCTGCTGGTGTGGGAGGTCGAAGGAAAGCGGAACATCGCTGCGATCGGCCCCGGCTTCGTCGAAGGTGGGCCCGACAAAGTTCTTCTGCTGACCGACCTCTTTGCATCACCCGAAGAAATCAAGCCCGACACGGTGCGTGACGAGCTTGCAAAGGCCGAAGAGGCACTGAAGGCTTTCGACGAGCTGTACGAAGGTCCGGAATACAACGAGCTGCAGCGGGACGTCGATTGGGCGCACGCACGCCTAGAAGCCTACGCAGCCTCCCGCGCCGTCTAGTGTGCGGATCTTTTTCCGTGTGGTCGGCTTTGTGTCTTGAGGATCTGGTAAAGCGGACGAGCCAGAGGCGGATTCGCCAGGTCGATGCGGCTTTGTTCGGTGAGTACCAGAACGTGACGTAGCCAGACCGGCGAATCCGACCTCGGGCTTGAGCTCGAACAGTTGCCTGACCGCAGCGAGAAATCAAGCAGGTCGTACATGCAAAGCGGAGCGAAGGCCCGAGTCCTTGTGGCAGAAAGGACAGCAAGATGACGTGGGTCGGAGTGGATGTATCCAAGAGAAAACTAGATGTTTGCGTCGGAGCGGAAGGGGAGCCGCGGGTGTTTGCGCAGCCGGAGGAGCTTGATAGGGCGGTGGACTATATGGCTGCGCAGAAGCAGCCACACGTGGTGCTTGAATCGACGGGAGGATATGAGCGGGCGCTTTTTGCGGCATTGGCGGCACGCGACATTGCGTGCAGCGTGATCAATCCTGCTCGAGCCCGTGACTTTATGCGCTCTACGGGGCGATTGGCCAAGAGCGACCCGATCGATGCGCAGATGCTGGCGGTGTTTGGCGAGCGAATGAAGCCGGCTCCGACCGAGCCCCCAAACGCATTGCGGCTACGGCTGCAACAGCGGGTCAAGCGCCGTCATCAGCTGGTGGAGCTGCAGACGACGCAAAAGAACCATCGGGAGCACAGCGACGACAAGCAAGTCGTCGCATCGATCGAACGGGTCGAGCGTGTCTTGGTCCACGAGATCAAGAAACTCGATGCGGCCATCACCAAGCTTGTCGAGGAAGATGCGGAGCTACGCGACAAGTCGCGCCGCATGCAAACGGTTAAGGGCGTGGGGCCTGCCGTCAGCAGCGGTCTCTTGGCGCACATGCCGGAGCTCGGGACACTCACCAAAGCCCAAGCAGCGGCTTTGCCCGGTCTGGCGCCGTACATCCGTGAAAGTGGCCAATCACGTGGAAAGCGACGCATCCGTGGGGGCCGAAGTTCGGCCAGACGACTGCTGTACATGGCCGCCTTGGTGGCAAGCCGACACAATCCCGTCCTCAAAGCCTTCTACTTGCGGCTACTCGCCAAAGGCAAACCGAAGAAACTCGCCCTCATCGCCGTGGCTCGCAAGCTCGTAGTGATGCTCAATGCCATGCTCAAACATCGTGAAGATTGGAAGCCTCCATCCCTGCACACCTCGGTCGCTTAAAGACAGTTGCTACGTCCTCGTCGCTCCGCTGCGAGGCACTCATGTGCCTCTCACTTCGCTCCTGCGGGCGCGCTCGACCACACGAAAAAATCTCTCGCACACTAGGTGCTTGGGTCACCCTCGAGTGTCCACTTGTCTAAGGCGGCGCTAGCTGCGGCTTGTTCTGCTTCGATCTTCGAACGGCCGGCGCCCGTGGCGACGTCCTCCTCATTGAGCTCGAGCGCGACCGTGAACTCTCGGTCGTGGTCGGGGCCTTCGGACGCGACCAATCGGTAGCTCGGTGTCCCTCCGAGATGCGCCTGCGCCCATTCCTGTGCGCGTGACTTGGCATCCCGGTGCCCGGGGGCACTGGTGTGCAAGCGGGGCTCGAAAATTCGGCGGGCCGCCGCATAAGCCCCCTCAGCACCACCGTCACGGTAGATCGCACCCACGCAGGCTTCGAGCGCGCTCGCCAGCAACCTTGGCTTGGCGCGCCCGCCCGACTTCTCTTCGCCCTTACCGAGCCGCATCGCATCACCGATACCGATCGCCTCCGCCGCTGCGAACAGCCCCTTCTCGCTGACCAGATCGGCGCGACGCCGGGTGAGCTCGCCCTCATCGGCGTCAGGAAACTGCACGTACAGCAGCGATGCGACCACGAGTCCGACCACCGCGTCACCGAGGAACTCCAGGCGTTCGTTGTCGGACGAGGCTACATGGGGCTGCTCGTTCTTGAACGAGCGATGGGTGAGCGCGTCGAGCAAGAGCCCTGTGTCCGCAAAGGAATAGCCGAGCTCTTCACAGAGGCGCAGGGCTGCATCGTCGAGTAGGTCATCCCGGTTGGACATTGGCCGCAACCTATCAAAGCCCGTGCTATACGCGCAACGTGGAGTTCCCGCCGGAAGAGCTGGAAACGACGCGGCTCGTCCTGCGGCGTCCGAGCGTCGAGGATGCCGAAGCCGCGTTCAAGTCCTACGCGAGCGACCCGAAAATCACGCGCTACCTCACCTGGAGCGCCCACACGAGCCCAGCGCAGACGCGAGAGCACTTCCAGCAAGCGATCGACGCCTGGGACCTCCGGATGGGTCACCGCATGTGGCTGATCGAACGCAGGGAAGACGGCGCGCTCGTCGGAACGATCGGGTGCACGGTCCACTTCCACCGCGCCGAGGTCGGTTTTGCGCTCGGCAGTCGGTTCTGGGGCGCGGGATACATGCCCGAAGCGTTGAAACGAGTATGCCAAGCAGCGTTTGCAGACGACCGGATCACGCGCGTCCAGGCGCTCTGCGACGCAGAGAACACTCGTTCCTCCCGGGTCATGCAAAAGGTGGGATTGCAGTACGAAGGACGGCTGCGGCAATACGGACACCATCCGAACCGATCCGCCATTCCGCGCGACTGCGCGATGTACGCCATCGTCCGCGGTGATTGAAACACCGATCGAAGCGGCTACACTCCGCCCCGCAATGCGCCTGCTGACGACCGTACCCGACCAAACCGAGGCGAAGACCCTCGGCGATGCGCTGTATGCGGACGGCGTGGTGACCACCATCAAGGAAACGCGAGACAGCACGTTTGCCGTTTGGGTTCACGACGAAGAACAGATGGAGCAAGCGCGCGCCTTTCTGAATGGGTTCGATCCGAACTCGAGCCACGTCTCCGATATGGCGCGCAAGGCGCGGGCTCAGCGGCGCCAAGAAGCCAAGGCTGACGAGCAACTGAGAGCGCGCACCGAAAAGATTCGAAAGCAGATCGACGCCAAACAGAGCATGCGCATCGGCACCGTGACCGCAGGCTTGATGGTCATCTGCGTCGTCGTGTTTCTTCTGACCGGCATGGGCGACAAGATGGACATCGTTCGCTTCTTCACCTTCACGCCGCTCCTGCCAGTGAGGGGTGGCTATGCGTTCGGCGACGTCAGCGCGATCTGGCTAGGGCAGCCTTGGCGCTTGTTGACGCCGATGTTCCTGCACTTCGGCTTCATGCACATCTTCTTCAACCTGTGGTGGCTAAAAGACCTCGGCACCGCCATCGAACGCGTCTTTTCCTCACGCTACTTGCTGGCTTTCGTCCTCGTGACCGCGGCGTTCTCGCACGTGCTCGAATACGCAGTCTCTGGCCCCACCACCTTCGGCGGAATGTCCGGCGTGGTCTACGCATTGTTCTCCTTCATCTGGATCCGAGGCCGCATAGACCCAAGCTTCCCCTACCGAATGCCGCAACAACTGGCGACGTTCATGTTGATCTGGCTGGGCCTCGGTTTCACCGGCTGGGTCGGCCCCATCGCGAACTGGGTGCATACCGGTGGGTTGATCGTTGGAGCGGTGTGGGGAGTCGCCTCCTCGGGCTACATCCAGCGTAAGCTCGGACGCTGACGCTGGCACTGGCACTGGCACTGACGCTGGCATTGACACGGGCACTGACGCTGTCGCTGTCAGAGCAATGGCAATAAGCGCGCGTATGTCCTGGCCCGATCCTCACGGATATCATCCAAGATCGCCTGAATCTCCGCCCTGCCCTCGCGCTCGATCATTCGCTCGTTGTGCGCCACGACCGAGGCGGCTACTTCGCGCGGAGCCTTGTCCGCCTCGAGCTCCCTCAGATCCAAATCGAAGATGTCGGTGTAGTGTGGCGGGTCTTGCGCCCGGATCTCTTCCAAGCGGGCTCTGCGGACGAGCTGGACCGTGGGGTCCGGGCTTTGGCGGAGAAACTGGATGGAGCCTGCAGAGTCGGAGACGCTGGGGTAGAAAGGCGCGGTCAGGAAGACATCGCTGTGGGCCTGAACGATCGATGTCGCCCAGTCGGCAAATGCATCTGCGCCCCCGGCGAAGCGCGGCGCGATCACAAACGCCACATCGACCGTCTCGTCAGCGGCCCACTCCGCCAAAAGCGGCGTCAACTCTTCGGGGCTGCACGATGGTTCGATGACGACGTGGGCCCGCGTGCGGTCGTCGGCGCGCGCTGGCTTGGCCCAAGGACAAACCGAGAAGCGCTCGATGAGCTCTCGGTGATAGCGCTCATGGAGCCGGAGCGCTTCGCGAGCGAGCGCCTCGCGTGGATTCGTCGGGCTCAAACGATTTCCCGTGCGATTCGCCGCGCGAGGTACTCCTCTAGGTGCGGCACGATCTCCATGCCGAGCGCGTCATCGGGACGGTGGAACTCAGCGCGCACCACCTCGCGATCATCGACTTGTATGCTCGGCGCTTCGTCGACCTCGAGCTCGTAGATGTCCAGCGTGTCTTGGCGGTGCTCGAAGAGATGCGTGCCGTGATAGGCGTGGACCAACCGCTTGGGCTGCACCTGGATGCCGACCTCCTCGCGGA
>PVMK01125313.1_pt1 | contig 52410 bp, 47 predicted proteins | sample 1853481 | NCBI WGS metagenome assembly PVMK01 (sample SAMN08533507, study PRJNA380276) | Marine sediment metagenome, whole genome shotgun sequencing project.
GCTCGGTAGAGTCGGCAGTATGTGGGTGCGGTTGATCGTCATCGCAGGGGTAATGGTTACCGCTGGCTGTACGCTCGGTGCCACCGAAACGACCACCACAACTACCCAAGCGGTTACCACGACCCTGCCGCCGGAGACGACGACTTCGACGACCGCTACCACCCTTGCCCCGCTCTCCGCGCCCCGCTTCCCCTCGTATCGGATCGTGACCCGTATCGATGACGCCAACGGTGGCGACACGGTGGTAGTGCTGCTCGACAGCGGATCCGTCGAAGTGCTCACCGACGTTGACCTCTACGACGTTGTTGGTGATTTGGTCGAGAAATTCCCGCCGATCTTCGAGGCTCATGTCGTTGACACGCTGGCAGCCGCCGACGCGGTTCTGATTGAGGAGCCAACTGACGAGCAGCGTCAGGAGCTCGCCGAGCACTATCTCGTCAGCTTCGAAGATGGGTTCAGAATTGTCTACCGGGGCCCGTTCGCGGAGCTCGGGACAACGGTTTTGGGAAGCTGAAGAAGTCGCAAGTCCCAAGTCGCAAGTCAAATCCGGCTCGTATTGCGTCATGCGACTCAGCTCAGTAGCAATGATGCGATCAGCAGGAAACCGGCGAAGCTGACCACATCGGTGATCACGGTCAGGAAGATGTTCGAGGCCAGCGCAGGATCCTGGCCCAAGGACCTGAGCAGGATCGGGATCCCGGCACCGACAATGCCGGCGGTCGTGAACGCGATCACGACCGAGACGAACAGGATGATCGCCATCTCTTGTGATGTGATCGAGCTCTGTTCCCCGAAGAGGCCGACGGTGACCGCGCCCACCGCTGCGGCGAGCACGGCGATCACGAGCCCGTTGATCATGGTGACCGCAACCTCGCGCCGGACTGCCCTACCCGCCCTGCCAGGCGGCAGGTCTCCCACCGCGATCGACCGGATAATGACCGCCAGGCTCTGCGCGCCCGAGTTGCCCCCGAGCAGGGCAACCAGCGGCATGTAGGCCGCCAGCACGACGGCACCGATCAGGATCGACTCGAACTGAGCGATCATGTAGGCGAGCAGCAACCCGACCACGAGGTTGAACAGGATCCACGGCAAACGCCGGCGCACCGACACTCCGATCGGCGTGAAGATCGAGTCCTCCTCGTGCACCCCCATCATCACCGCGATGTCCTCGCCGGCTTCGGCCCGGATCGCTTCGATGGCCCGGTCGACCTTCACCATCCCTACCAACCGCTCTGAGCCGTCGATTACAGGGATGGCGAGGAGGTGGTAGCGCTGGATCAGCTCGGACACGACCTCGCGGTCTGTCGAAACGTCCACGGAGACGGGATGTCCCACCATGACCTCGTCGAGGCCCTGACCCGGCCTGGCGAAGACAAGCTCCCGAAACGAAACGACGCCGCGCAGCCGATCCGTACCGTCGACCACGTACACGTAGGACAGGTTGGAGCCGAGGTCGGCATGCATTCGGCGCAGCGCTTCGACCGCCTCTCCGACGGTGATGCCGACCGGCAGCGCCGCATAGTCGGTGGTCATCATCCCGCCCGCCGTATCGGGCTCGTGCTCCATCAGCTGCTCGATCTCGACTGCCGTGTCCGGGTCGAGGGCTGCAATGACTGCGTTCTGCTCGTCGACCTCGAGCGCCCCGACCACGTCGGCTGCCTGGTCGGCGTCCATTGCCGCGATCAGCTCCGCGGCAGCCGCCGGTCGAATCGACTCGAGAACGTCGGCGGCCACCTCGGGGCGCATCTCGTCGAGCACCTCTCCGGCGTGATCGGTTTCAAGTTCGCCCAGCAGATCGGCGGCTCCCTCCTCAGGGAGGGCTTCGAGGATGTCGGCAGCGTTTTCCGGCGTGAACTCAGCGAGCTCTTCCCACTCCTCGGGGTGGGTCTCGAGGTAGGCCTCGGCTTCCTGCGGGCTTCGCCGCGCCAGATCGCGAACGGTCTCGACGAATGCGCGCGGCCCGGGGATCCGGATTTTCACGGCAGGAGCACCGAGCGCAAAACGATGGCGTTCGGTTCTGCCCGCTGGATCATCTCTCCGATCCGATACGCCCCATCGCCGGATGCCTCGAGCCGGTCGACGAGAGCATCTGCGTGGTCGGGGGATACGGCGAGCAGGAGCCCGCCGTTGGTTTGGGCGTCGTAGAGCAGGTTCAGGGTGGTGTCGTCGGTCGTTCCGACGTCGACCGACCCCTGCAACGATCTTCGGTTTCGCTTCGATCCCCCTGGAAAGTGCCCGGCCTCGTACAAGTCAGCGGTGCCGTCGATGATCGGTACCCGCTCTGGGTCGACGACGGCGGTTACCCCACTGGCGTTCGCCATCTCCCCGAGGTGACCAAGCAGGCCGAACCCGGTGACATCGGTTCCGGCGGCAACACCCACCGCCACCGCCGCCGCCCCCGCCGAGTCGTTCAATCTGGTCATCAGAGCGGCAGCAGCATCCATGACCCCCGCCGGTGCGGCGCCGGCCTTGAGAGCGGTTGTGATGACACCGGTCCCGAGCGGTTTGGTCAACACCAGCATGTCGCCCGCCGCGGCGCCGCCATTGGTGATCATCCGCTCGGGGTCCACGGTCCCGGTGATGGCGAACCCGTACTTGGGCTCCGTGTCGTCGATCGAGTGTCCTCCGACGAGTGTGCATCCCGCTTCGGCGAGCACGGCCAGGCCTCCGTCGATCACGTCGGCGGCCAGGTCCCACGGCAGCGCGTCTCGCGGCCACGACAGCAGCTGGAGCGCGGTCAGCGGTGTGCCGCCCATGGCATAGATGTCGGAGAGGGCATTGGCGGCGGCGATTCGCCCCCACAGCTCTGCATCGTCAACGATCGGTGTGAAGAAGTCGACGGTCTGTACCAGGGCGAGGCTGTCGGTGATCCGCATCACCCCGGCGTCGTCCGCCCCGGCAAGGCCTACGAGGAGGTCCGGGTGTTGGGTGGCAGGGGTTCCGTGCACGCGGCGCAAGACCTGCGCCAGCTCGTCAGGTGCGAGCTTGCAGGCTCAACCCGAGCCGTGACTGAACGTGGTGAGACGAATGGCGTCCATGCGCCGCAGCGTACCGTCGGCGGTTGCGGAGGACGCGCATGGGCTCCAGACTCAATGTATGGATGAGAATGCACGACAACGGCTGGACGCCATCAGCGGCTCCCTTGGCATCGGGAACCTGCAACGCCACATATTCTTATGCGCCCAGCAGACGACGCCGCGATGCTCGACCTATGACGAGAGCGCCGAGACCTGGACCTATCTCAAGAAACGGCTGAAGGAACTCGATCTTGCTTCGGCGCCTGCGCGGTGGCGGACCTCCGAGATGGATCAGCCGCCTCCGGTGACCCCGGTGGGAACCGGCATCGTTTTGCGGTCCAAGGTGGACTGCCTGCGCATCTGCGAGCTGGGCCCGATCGCGGTCGTATACCCGGAGGGGGTGTGGTACCACTCTGTGTCGGTGGAGGTGATGGAGCGGATCATTGTCGAGCACCTCATCGGCGGGACCCCGGTTGCGGAGTACGTCTTTGCCAGCGACGACCTCCGGTCGTCGGAGTAATCCGACGCAGTACGGGCTCCGTCCCTGGGTACTCTTTTGCCAGTGACCATCGTCCTGATAATCGTTGCCGTGCCCATCGGCCTCTGGCTTGCCTACCGACTGTTCGGGTCCGACCGGGAGCCGGCCTACGAAGGACCTCAGGTGAGGCCGATCCAGGTTCCAGGCCGAACCGTGTTCGTCGATGAACGCGAGTTCTTCGCGCGTGAGATCGGGCCCATCGACGCCCCAACGCTGGTCCTGGCTCATGGCTGGAGCTTCGACGGAGAGATGAATTTCTTCTCGATCATCCCCGAGCTGTCACAGCGGTACCGGCTGGTCATCCCCGACCATCGCAACCACGGAAAGTCGGATCGGATCCGGGGTTCGTTCGACATCGAAGACCTGGCGACCGAGCTCGAGGGAGTGCTCACCGCGCTCGGCCACGAGCGGATCAACCTCTTCGGCTATTCGATGGGCGGATTGGCGGCCCAGGTATTCGCCCATCGACATCCCGAGCGTGTCGACCGGCTGATCCTTGCCGGTACTGCCGCCTACCCCATCGACCGGTTCCGCATCGTGGTCCGCTTCTCGTTCTGGCTGGCAAGGGCGGTTGCCAGGGTGTCGACGAAGGAGGCAGCGATGTTCACCTACCGCTACCTCCTCAGGCATGAGCTCATCGATAGCCGCGCCCAGCGTTGGATGTGGGCGGCGTTGCTCAACCGCGACCCGAGCCTGTTCTACGAGTCGGGCCGTGCGGCGTTGCGTTTCGACGCCCGCGACTGGGTTGGCGAGATCTCCGTTCCGACGATGGTGATCATCCCCGATCGCGATGAGGTAGTGCCGGTGCGCGCCCAGCGCGACCTCGCTGCCAGGCTCGCCGACCCGGTTGTCATCGAGATCGAAGACGCCGGCCATGCTTCCGTGCTGTCGCGTCCCGAGGTGTACGTCAGGGCCATCGACGAGTTTCTCGATGGGTGATGTTGGTGGCGCGGCGCGCCGAGCCCATCGACGGAGCGATCGCGGCACAATGAGGCTGGCGACCGTCGCGGTACCGAAGGATGGCGTGCTGGCGACAGCCCGGCGGGCCGCTGAGGAGGGTTGACCGCATGGAGCGAGCCGTCGGCATCATCGGCGGAGGCACGATGGGAATCGGTGTTGCGTACCGATTCGCCGTTGCCGGAGCCTCCGTGCACCTCGCCGACCTCGATCTCGACCATGCCAAGCAGTCGGTCGCCCGGGTCCGGGCCTCGCTGGGCCTGGGCGTTGAGCGAGGCAAGCTGGGGCAGGAGACGGCTGCGCAGGCTGGGGCAAGGGTCACCGCGGTGGCATCGATCGATGACCTACCCGAGGGCCTGGCCTTGATTGTGGAGGCCGTCGTCGAGGACCTGAGCCTCAAGGCCGACGTCCTGGGGGCTGCCGAGCATCGCCGCCCAGCCGTCTTGGCCTCGAACACATCGAGTATCTCGATCGACGATCTCGCCGCCGGCCTGGAAACGCCGCAGTCGTTCGCCGGGATGCACTTCTTCAACCCAGTCTGGGCCATCCACCTGGTCGAGGTAATCAGGGGTGCGGCGACGAGCGACATCACCCTGGCAGCCATCCTCGAGACGGTGGAGTTCCTCGGCATGGAGGCGGCGGTGGTCAATGACGTCGCAGGTTTCGCATCGAGCCGGCTGGGGATCATGCTCGGGCTGGAAGCGATCAGGATGGTCGAGGAAGGTGTCGCCGAGCCGGAGGCCATCGATAGGACCATGGAGCTGGGTTACCGGCATGCGATGGGGCCGCTCCGGACCGGCGATCTCGTCGGTCTCGATGTGCGCCTCGCCATCGCCGAGCACCTCGCCGGTGTCTATGGAGCGCGATTCGAGCCGCCGGCGCTGCTGCGCAAGATGGTCGAAGAAGGAAAGCTCGGCAGAAAATCCGGCGAGGGATTTTATAGGTGGCCACAGGAGTAGCTGCCGCTTGGCCGTATTACGTATCACGACTGGACCGCCGGAATACGTAATGCGGGTCTGGGTCCGAGCTCGCGGTGTCGGTCTTCGTAATACGTAATACGTAATACGGGCCGAGGACTATGTCCGAGGCCTCAAGAACTCTTCGATGAGAGCTCCCAGCGCCTCCGGTGCCTCTAGGACAACGTTGTGGCCTACGCCCGCCACGACCTGATGGATGCCGTCGCCGACTGCGGCCGCAAGCGAGGCGGCGTGTTCGCGGTACTGCACATCGTTGCCGCCTGACACCGTGAGGAGGGGCATCGCCAGTTCGCCAAGCCGATCACCAAGGTACGGAGATACGCCCTGGCCCAGCCCGCGCAACGCGGCGGCGAGTCCTGAGCCGGAGTTGCTCTGGCGTATGGCGCGATCCGCCGAACTCGTAGTTTCATCGACCGCCGCGGTCGACGTGATGGGGGCGTCGAGCCAGTCGTCCAGGAATCGATCCACGCCCACTTCTCGGATTCGCGCTGCCAGGTGTTTGTCATTCCGGGCTCTGGCGGCCCGCTGTTTCGGATCGCGTATTCCTGGACCCGCCGAGATCACGACCAGCCGATCGACCAGCTCAGGATGATCGAGCGCAAGCGACATGGCGACGCGGCCCCCCATCGAGTAGCCGACAACGGGCACGGGAGTGGCCAGGCCGGTCAACCAACCTGCGATGGCATCGATCGTGGTCGGGAGGTCCACCGGTGTCACGCTGGTAGCTCCATGGCCGGGGAGATCGGGGGCCAACACGTGACGGTCGAGGTAGGTGGCGAGCGGTGCGAACTGAGCTCCGGTGAGGGTGAAGCCATGCAGGGCGACCAGCAGGGGCCCCGCCCCGTAGTCGCCGACCGCAAGCTCGCCGGCCTCAGCGATCCGGGCCCTCAACGGTGATGATTCGATAGAGGACAACCGCGACCGCACCAACGGCGACGATGGTCAGTGCCATGTAGATGAGCTTCTTCATCGCCCCCAGGATAAAAGGGCTTCGATGCTCGAGCGCCGAGCTAGCGACTTGCGACTTGCGACTTGCGACTTGCGACTCAAACTACCCTTCCGTCTATGCCTCCCGCAGCCCGGACCCGGTTCAGCTACCTGGCATGGGCGATGCTGGTGTTCACTGTGCTCGTGGTCGTCGGTGGCGGAATCGTGCGGGCGACCGGGTCGGGAGATGGATGCGGGGCAACCTGGCCGGCATGTTCGGATCGGCTCTTCCCCTCCAATGCCGGGCTGGAGACCATGATCGAGTACGGGCATCGGCTGACGTCTGGAGCGACGATTCTCGGCATCCTGGTGCTGTTCCTGTGGGCGCGGCGGCTCTACGAGCGAGGTGATCTGGTTCGCTGGGGAGCCTCGGCGGCGCTGGGCCTCATCGTTCTCGAGGCGGTCATCGGTGCCTTGCTGGTCTTGTTCGGCTGGGTCGACGATGACACCTCGATCGCCCGAATGATCGTGGTGCCGCTCCACCTCACCAATACCAGCCTCCTCGTCGGTGCACTGGCCGTGACTGCATGGTGGTCGTCCGGGAACTCGGCGCCGGTGGCCGCAAACAAGCCTGGGGTTGCCTGGCGGCTTGGCCTCGGCGCCGGCGGGCTCCTCGTAGTTGCCACGGCCGGGGCGCTCAACGCTCTTGCCGACACCCTCTATCCAGCCGAAGGCTTCCTGTCCGGGGTGCGAGACGAGTTTGCCGCCGGCGCACCCTGGCTCATCCAGGTCCGGGTCCTCCATCCGGTGCTGGCGATCCTGGTCGGACTTGGCGTTGCCTACCTCACCGTCTCCCTTGGCGCTGGCGGAGGAAATGCAACGCAGCGGCTGGGACGAGCGGTGAGCTGGCTGGTACTCGCCCAGTTCGCCGTCGGGTTTGTCAACGTGGTGCTGGCGACTCCGCTCGAGACCCAGGTGATCCACCTGGCCGTTGCCAACGCCATCTGGATCGCCTATGTGTTGTTCGCGGCCTCGCTGTTGGGCGAGACCTCGGCAGTGCTCGAGGCGAGCGCGAGCCGAATATGAGCGAGCGTGTCACCATCACCGACCCACGGGCCGGAGGACGCGGCCCGACGGTGCGTGCCTATATCGAGCTGACCAAACCGCGGATCATCGAACTGCTGCTGACGACGACGGTTCCTCCGATGATCGTGGCCGCCGCGGGATGGCCCGGCTGGTGGCTGGCTGTTGCCACCCTGATCGGTGGGACGCTTTCGGCCGCAGGGGCGAACGCTATCAATCAGGTCCTCGACGCCGACATCGACGCGGTCATGCGGAGGACTCGGGGTAGACCGATCCCGAGCCAACGGGTCGAAGGGCGACACGCCCTCATCTTCGGTGCGGCACTCGGCGTGCTGGGGTTTGCCTGGCTATGGGCGACCACCAACTTGCTTGCTGCGTCGCTGTCGAGCGCAGGGCTCCTCTTCTACGTGTTCCCCTACACGCTGTACCTCAAGCGGTCGACGACCCAGAACATCGTCATCGGCGGAGCCGCCGGCGGGGTGCCGGTGTTGGTCGGTTGGGCCGCGGTGTCCGGATCCCTCGCCCTTCCGGCGTGGGTCATGTTTGCCATCGTGTTCTTCTGGACCCCGCCGCACTTCTGGGCCCTGGCACTGCGCTACGAGGACGACTACCGGGCAGCCGCAGTCCCGATGCTCCCGGTCGTCGTCGGCCGGGAGAGGACACTCGACCACATCGCGCTGTACAGCCTGGTGACGGTGGGTGTCTCGCTGCTGCTGGCACCGTGGATGGGTTGGATCTACTTCTCCGCGGCCGTCGTGCTCGGAGCCGTCTTGATCGGAGGGGCGATGCGCCTCAGATCGCACCCCCAAGAGGCGATGCGGTACTTCACCGCAACCAATGTGTACCTTGCCGGTCTGTTCTTGGCGATCGCCGTCGACGGCCTCGTTCTATAAGAACGCACCGATAGGTGACCGGTCCTCTCGACCGAAGTTGAACCTCTGAAGAATGACGGGTGCCACGGGACAGCTAGCGACCCGCCGGAGGATTCCGCAGGACTCTCTTGACCCGGTAGCCTCGACGGCGTGACCGACTCGGCCCAGCTGGTTGCTCTCATCGCCGCCACCGGCCTCATCGCTGCCGCGATGGGGGCTGTCGTATGGCGAGATCTCACCGGCGGGCAACGGCTCGTCGGTCGTCCCAGGTCCATCGTCGAGGCGCTCGTTCCGGCGGTGGGTGTGGCGATCCTGCTCGGCGCCGTATGGATATGGGTGTCATGATCGATACCGCGCCGATCAGGCCCGAAGAGAGCTTCGACGAGGATCGCGTCGCCGCCTATCTGCTCGAGGAGCTCCCCGACCTCTTCGGCCCGGGACCGATCGAGTTTGCGCAGTTCCCCGGAGGGGCCGCCAACCTCACCTACCTTGCCAAGAGCCCCCGGATCGAGCTCGTGTTGCGGCGGGCCCCACTCGGCGGTGTCGCCCGCGGCGGTCACGACATGGAGCGAGAGCACCGGGTGCTGTCCCGGCTGTGGTCCGTGTACCCGCTGGCACCGAGGTCCTACCACTACTGCGCCGATCCCGAGGTGCTTGGCAAGCCATTCTTTGTGATGGAGCGCCGCCATGGCCACGTCATCCGTTCCGCTTGGCCGGGCCGGATCGCCGATGATCCGAGCCGCCGCCGCCGGGTCGCCGAAGGGCTCATCGACGGGCTCGCCGAGCTCCACCTCGCGGATCCCGATGAGGCCGACCTCGGCGACCTCGGCCACCCCGACGGATTCGTAGAGCGCCAGATCGCCGGCTGGTCGCAGCGCTGGGAGGCGGCCAAGACCGGCGAAGTTCCCGACATGGAGACGGCACGGGCGCTGTTGGAGGCACGGCCGCCCACCCCGCAAGCGGTGACCATGCTCCACAACGACTACAAGCTCGACAACACCATGGTCAATGACGCCGGAGAGCTTGTTGCCGTGTTCGACTGGGATATGGCGACCAGGGGCGATCCGCTCGTCGACCTGGGGACGCTGCTCTCGTACTGGCCGGATCCGGAGTCGCCGACATATCCGATCTTTGGCGAGCGCTCGGTGGCCCTGGCCCCCGACCTGGCCAAGGAGGACGCCGCCGAGCGGTACCGCAGGAAAACAGGGTTCGATCTTTCTTCGGTCGGATACTACGAGGGGCTGGCGTTGTTTCGTATCGCCGTGATCATCGAGCAAATCTTCGCCCGATATGCTGCAGGCCAGACCACCGACGTCAGGTTCGCCAAATTCGAGCCCATCCCACGGGTGTTGGCGAAGGCGGCGGTTGCCACCCTTGGCGGTTGACGTGCGCTCAACACCCGGTACGATCCCACCCATGACCGACCGCCTCCGCTACGCGTATTTTACACGGCCCTCGACCCGGGTCGATGTGATGTAGCGGCAGACGAACAAACCGACCACCACCCGACCCGGAGCCGAGGCTTCGGGTCTTGTGTTACCCGGGGCCTTGGGAACAGGAGGCCCCGATGGGCAAGCAACCGATCCTCAAGAGCCATCGCCGACCCGACATCGAGACGACTGTCGTCGCCGTTCGCACCGTCAAGTTCGGCGACGGCTCGTACCCGGTGATTGCCGGTCCGGCTGCGGTAGAGAGCGAAGACCAGATCAATGCATCGGCCGACGCCGTCGCCGAGGCCGGGGGGTCGGTATTACGCGCCGGCACCTTCATCGCAGGAAGCTCGCCGTACGAGTATCGGGGGGTCGGCCCAGACGCGGTGTGGATGCTGGAGCACGCTGGTCGCCGGGCGGGCCTGCCCGTGGCCACCGAAGTGCTCGAGCCTGCTCACGTCGAAGCCGCTGCCGAACACATCGACGTCCTCGAGGTCGGTCCCGACAACATGCAGAACTTCGTGTTGCTCCGCGAGGTCGGGTCATCGCACCGTCCGGTGATCGTGCACCGTGGCCCGTCGGCGACGATCGACGAGTGGCTGCTCGCCGCCGAATATGTGCTCGACGCCGGCAATGAACGGGTGGTGTTGTGCGAGCGGGGAAGCAGGGGCTTCGACCCACGTACCACCGACACCATCGACATCTCTGCCGTGCCCGCGGTGCAGCGGCTCTCCCATCTGCCGGTCGTGGTCGACCCTGCACCGTCCGCAGGCGATCCCGATCTGCTGCCGCCGCTGGCGTTGGCGGCGCGGAGCGCCGGCGCCGACGGTCTGCTCGTGCCGGTCCATCCCGATCCCGCCAATGCACGAGCCGGCAACGGGGCTCACCTCGATGCTGTGCAGTTTGCCGCCCTGATGGAGGCCCTCGGCATCCCATCGCTTCGTGACGAGATCGACCGGATCGACCGTCAGCTAGTCAAGCTGCTCGCCAGACGGCTGAACAGCTCGGTCGAGATTGCCAGGATCAAGGCAGGCCGCGACCTGGAAATCTACTCACCCGACCGAGAGGCGGAGTTGATCGCAGAGACTCGCGACGATGCCGAGATGCTGGACATCGATCCCGACTATGCACAGGAGCTGATGGAGGTCGTTCTCCGTCACAGCAGGGCGGCCCAGCGCCGCGACCTAGGTATCGACGATGCCGATGACTAGGGCGTGCACCGATACGTGACAGGTCGTCTCGACAGAAGTGGAGCCACTTTTCCCCGCTCCTGCCGCTTCGCGGCGGGCCGCTCGGGCCACGGCTCCGCAAATGGATACTCTGACAAAGACCGGATCGCAGCACCATTTGCGGAGCCTCTGGGTAGCCTCGACCCATGATGACGGTAGAGATCGGCGACGACGGGGTCGCCCGCTGCTGGTGGGGCACCTCTGCACCCGATTACATCGAATATCACGACCGGGAGTGGGGGCGACCGGTTGCTGAGGATCGGACCCTGTTCGAGAAGGTGAGCCTGGAGGGTTTCCAGTCCGGGCTGTCGTGGCTGACCATCCTGCGCAAGAGGGACAACTTCAGGAAGGCGTTCGCCAACTTCGATGCCGCCTCGGTCGCCGAGTTCACCGACAAGGATATTGAGCGCCTGCTCGACGACGCCGGCATTGTGCGTCACCGCGGCAAGATCGAGGCGACGATCAACAACGCCGCAAGGGTGCTCGAGGTCCAGGATGAGCTTGGTTCGTTCGCAGCACTGGTGTGGTCTTTTGAGCCCACTGCGACTGGGCCGCCACTCCTCGAGCCCACCACTCCCGAATCCAAGGCGTTGGCCAAGGAGCTGAAGCGGCGCGGGTTCTCGTTCGTCGGGCCAACAACGGCCTATGCCTTCATGGAGGCGATGGGGCTGGTCAACGACCACCTCGAGGGATGCTTTGCGCGGGACGAGGTGGAGAAAGAACGCGCGGAGTTCAAACGGCCTGTAGCAGTAGCTCAGTAGATCAGTAGATCAGTCTCTGCCTTCGCTACTCGTTACTTGCGACTTGCGACTTGCGACTTCTTCTACTCGACCTCCGATCGAGCTGCCCTTCTCATCAGGCTCATGATGACATCGGGCGCCTCGGCCCCCTCGTAGAGCACGCGTCCGACCTGCTCGGCGATTGGCATCTCTACGCCATGGCTGTCGGCCAGGGCAAGAATCCCCCTCGTCGACTTGACGCCCTCGGCGACCATGTTCATCTCGTCGACGATCTCGTCGACGGTCTTCCCTTGCCCAAGTCCATAGCCAACCCGATGATTCCGGCTCCGATCCGACAAGCAGGTGGCAACGAGATCCCCCATGCCGGCCAACCCGGCGAAGGTGGAGACCTGTCCGCCCATCGCCACCCCGAGGCGGGTCATCTCGGCGAGGGCCCTGGTGATCAGCGTTGCCCGCGTGTTCAATCCGAACCCGAGGCCGTCGGCCATGCCAGTGGCGATCGCCATCACGTTCTTGGTGGCCCCTGCGGTCTCCGCGCCGATCACGTCGGGGTTTGTGTAGACCCGGAACATCACGCCACCGAACAGCTCCTGGAGTTGCAGTGCCACATCGTGGTCGGCGATGGCGATCACCGTCGCCGCCGGTTGGCCGGCGACGATCTCGCTGGCGAGGTTGGGGCCGGTGAGGACCCCGATCCGCTGCCGGTCGTGTTTGGGAAGGACGTCGGCCGTCACCTCGGTCATCCGCATCAGCGAGTCTTGTTCGATCCCCTTGGTCAACGACACGATCGGTGCACTCTCGGAGATCGCGACGGCGCCTGCAGACAGCACCGACCGATAGCCGTGGGACGGGACGGCCATCACCACGACGTCGGCGCCGTCGAGCATGCTGGGAAGATCGCTCGATGCCTTCAGTTCGGCAGGGAGAGAGACACCGGGGAGGTACGCCGGGTTGTCGCCGGCATCGATTGCCGCCGCCAGGTCCGGGTTCCGCGCCCACAGCGTGGTGTCGGCCCTCGGCGCCAACATGGAAGCGACGACCGTGCCCCAGGAGCCCGCTCCGACCACGGCGACCCGTTTGGTTTCTCCGTCAGCCGGCATACTCGCTGAACCCGTCGGCGACAGCGCTTGGCAGCCGCACGGTCAATTCCGTTCCCGTTTCTCCATGAGCTTCGTCCAGAACGTTGCCTGCCTCGTGGAGGGCGGCTACCAGGTCACCGCGCTCGTACGGAACGAGCAACCGCATGGTGACGGTCGACTTTTCGAGATCCTCGACGATGGCAATGCGAACGTCGTCGATGGCATCTCCGGTGAGGGCAGACACCGCTACCGATCCGTCATGGGTGGCCACCAGGCGATCGACGACGTTCGGCTCTGTGATGTCGGTCTTGTTGAACACGATCAGCTCGGGGATATCACCGGCCTCGATCTCGGCGAGGACCGTGTGCACGGCCTCGATCTGCCCGTCGGGATCGGGGTCTGACGCATCGACCACATGAACGAGAAGGTCGGCGTCTGCGGCCTCCTCGAGGGTGGATCGGAAGGCTTCCACTACCTCATGGGGAAGTCGCCGCACGAACCCAACCGTGTCGGACATCAATGCCTGGTAACCGTCGGGAAGATCGAGTTGACGGACGGTCGAATCGAGTGTGGCGAATAGCCGATCCTCGACAAGCACATCAGCATCGGTCATCTGATTGAACAGCGTCGACTTCCCCGCGTTCGTGTAGCCAACCAGCGATATCACCGGCCGGCCAGACTTCTTCCTGGATTTGGCCTGGGTAGCACGCGAGCGCCTAACGTCCTTGAGCTCGCGCTCGATCTTCGAAACGCGCTCCAGGATCCGCCGTCGGTCGGTCTCCAGCTTGGTCTCACCGGGTCCCCGGGTGCCGATGCCCGCACCGAGCCGTGACAGCTCTACACCCTTGCCGCGCAGACGGGGCAGCCGGTAGCGGTGCTGGGCGAGCTCGACCTGGAGCATGCCCTCGTGCGTGTGCGCATGTTGGGCGAAGATGTCGAGAATGAGTGCCACCCGGTCCACTACATCCGTTTCGAACGCCTGCTGCAGGTTGCGTTGTTGGGCCGGGGTCAGCTCGTTGTCGAAGACGACCACGTCGATGTCGAGCGCCCTGGATTCGGCGACGAGATCGGCGAGCTGGCCTTTCCCGATCAGGGTGGCTGCGTTGAAGCGATCCCGTTTCAGCAGCACCGACTCCACCGGCTCTGAGCCTGCGGTGTCGGTGAGCAACTCGAGCTCGGCCAGGCTCAGCTCGCCGGCCGGCACATCCTGCTTGCCTGGAACGACTCCGATCAACAGGGCGCGCTGACGCTCGACGTCGAAGTCGGTGACCGATGCGGTCAGCCGGCGTCGCTGTCGGGCCAGACGCGAGTCGGATTGGTCGGCTATGAGCGTGATTATGCCGTTGCCGCGCCCCAAAGACTCGCCTCGCAACGACAGCCGATGACGCCCCGCCCTCACCGCGCCGGTCGCGGCATGACGGGCGTCGGACCGGCAGGTGATGGGGGATGGCACCTCAGAGGCTGGGGCCGCCGCCGGCAAGCCTCGTCTTGAGATACTGGGATCGCTATCTTTCACCGATCCGGTGGGCGACGGTGACCTAGTCGTGGCGCCCAACCCCCGGTTGCCAGGCAACGGAGCGATTCCATCACAGAAGACATGGACACGGCGGGGGGAGCCCCCTCGGTCGATGATGGGGGCGGAGGCAGTGGTGTAGCCGCCTGGCTCCCATGGGTCCTGTTTGGCGTGTTCGGCCTGATCACGGTCGGTGTGCTGATCTTCTACGCCGGAGACGACGAGGCGGCGCCGCAGACGACCACCACGGCGGCGCCGGCTACGACCCAGGCCACGACGACAACGGTGGCGGACACGACGACGACCTCGGTAGGGCTCACGTCTCCTCCTGGTGAGCCGCTCAGGCTGTCGAGCCTGATGCCGCTTGCCGGGGCACTTGGCGACTTCGGCGGGTCGATGCAGAACGCGATCCAACTCGCTGTGGACGAGGTAAACGCCGCGGGTGGTGTCAACGATGCCCAAGTCGAGCACCTGGCTCGTGACACGCAGACCGATCCGAGCATCGCTCGGGATGTCGCGGCCGACGTGATCGCAGCGGGCGCGCAAGCGATGGTTGGTGCCGCCGGTTCGGACCAATCGCTCGCCATCCTCGATCTGGTCACGGGGAGCCCGGTGATGATGCTTTCGCCATCGAGCACCAGTCCACAGTTCTCTGTGGTCGATGACCCGAACAACTTCTACGGGCGCACGACGCCCTCGGATTCGCTGCAGGCCCTGGTCCTGTCGGCGCTGGTCGATAGCAAGGGCGTCACATCGATCGACCTCATCTTCCGAGCCGACTCCTATGGAGAGGGTCTTTCAGAGTCTCTTGCCGAGGACTTCATTGCGACCTATGGCGGCACCGTCGGTGAGACGATCCCTTATGCGACGGATCAGACGAACTTCGACGCCGAGATCACCCAGCTCGCTGGGAGCGACTCGGCAGCGATTGTCTGCATTTGCTTCACCGGAGAAGGGGTGACGATCTTCCGGAACGCGTTCGCTGGGGGGCTGCTGGACAAGCCCTGGTTTGGCGGCGACGGCATATGGCTGCCGAGTTTCGCCGCCGATGTGTTCCCGGATGATCCCACCATCCTCGCCGGCGTGCTCGAAGGGACGGCACCGGCAACCGTCGACAGCCCTGCGTTGACCGATTTTGTGGGCAGCTACAGCGCCGCATACGGCGAGGACCCCGGTCCGTTTGCGGCCAATAGCTATGACGCTGCCTGGCTGCTGATCCTGGCTTCTGAGGCGAGTGACGGCACCGCGGCCGGTATCAAGTCCGTTGTGTTCGACATCTCTCGGCCTCCAGGAACGCCGTGCGGTCCGCTGGAATGTCTGGAGCTGATCCGCACCGGTCAGGACACCGACTATTTCGGTGCCACCGGCGACATCAATTTCGACGACATCGGCGACGTCATTACTCCCTACCTGCTGTGGAGGATCAACGACGAGGGTGTTGGCGAGGCATACGACACCGTTCCGTAGCGGTTCCACGGCTCGGCTTGGTAAGTTGTGGCGAACGAGGTGATCGCTGATGCAGAGAACGGCAGCCGGCATCGTCGGCGACAAGGGGAGCGACGTCTTCTTCGTCGTGCCGGGCGATACCGTCTACCACGCCCTCGAGGTGATGGCCGAGAAGAACATCGGATCCGTGCTCGTGTTCGACGATGGGACGCTGGTCGGCATCCTGTCCGAGCGGGACTACGCCCGGAAAGTGATCCTCCTCGAGCGCGTTTCCAAGGAGACCGCGGTCGCCGACATCATGACAACCAAGCTGATCACGGTCGCGCCGGCGACCACCGTGACCGCCTGCATGGAGTTGATGACCGAGAAGCGGGTCCGGCACCTCCCCGTTCTCGACGACGGTGACCTGGTTGGCCTGATATCGATCGGGGATGTCGTCAAGGCCGTGATCGCCGACCAACTCGACATGATCGGCCAGCTGGAGCAGTACATAACCAGGTAGGCCGTTTCGCTTCGGTTGTCACTGTGAACGACGTCGCTGGGACGTATCACGTATTACGTACAACGTATTACGAGCCTGGCGGGACCACGAACCGGGGCGTCGACCTTCGTGATACGTAATACGTGATACGCAGGCTGGCGAAGCCAGCCTGCTATCGGATCACGATGCCCCGGTACGCTGCGGCGTCGTGAAACCGCATATCCGGGCTGCCGACGAATCCGATCTGAGGCGGATCAACGAGATCTACAACGCCGTCATGGTCGACTCCCATGTGTCGTTCGATGTCGAGCCGTGGGACCTCGACAAGAGATCCAGCTGGTGGGAGCGCTATGCCTCCGGTCGGTATGACGCCTACGTCGCTGAGGCCGGAGGGACGGTTGTCGGGGTGGCGTACAGCGGTCCCTACCGCGACAAGGTGGCGTACGACAGCTCGGTGGAGACCACCATCGTGCTCGATACCGAGGTCACAGGGCGCGGAATCGGATCGGCGCTGCTCTCGGCCCTGCTCGATGCGGTCGCTGCGTCCGGCGCCCATCGTGCTTACGCCATCGTTGCCTTGCCAAACGAGGCGTCGATCGCTTTGCATGAGCGGTTCGGATACCGCACGATCGGCGTTCTCGACGAGGTCGGCCACAAGATGGGGGAGTATTGGTCCACGATGATCCTGGAGAAACGCTTCGACACCGAGGGTGACCGAGTCGGGTAGGTTCCTGTTCGGAGGCGTCCGGACGCCTGGTGGGTTCCCCGGTCTTCAAAACCGGTGGTTCTGCGTTCTGCGCGGAACGGGGTTCGATTCCCTGCGCCTCCGCCCACATCTGTCAAGTCACCCCTATGTCGAGGGCGGCCAGCAGCTTGACACTCACCTGATTCAAACGTATGATTGAATCATGTGTTTGAATCAAGGTCGCCGATGAGCACGGGAGACACGCGGACGCGCATCCTCGATGCCGCCGAGGAGCTCTTCGCAGCCAAGGGCTTCGACGGGACATCGATTCGGGCGATCACCCGTGCCGCCGACGTCAACGTCGCCGCCATCCACTATCACTTCGGGTCCAAGGAGGAGGTCCTGCGTGGGGTCACCGACCGGATTGTCGGACCACTGAACGAGCGTCGCTTCGAGCTCCTCGAGCAGTCGATCGCAGAGAGTGCCCCCGGGCCCCCGTCGCTCGAGGCTGTGCTCGACGCCTTCATTCGGCCGGACTTCGAAGCGCTGCAAGATCTGAGGCCATCCGCCGCTCATTTCGTCGGGCGTATCTACGCCGACCAGACCCCTTGGATCCGGCAGATGGCAAGCGACCAATTTGCCGAGACTCGCTCACGTTTCTTCCCGATCCTCGCCGCCGTCCTACCTCATCTCCACATCGATGAGATTGGATGGCGCATGTATCAAGTCACCGTCCTGATCATCCACACCTTCGCCACATGGCCCGAGGATGGGTTGACCAGCACCGATGTTGAGAACCGGCTACGCGGGCTCATCACCTTCGTCATGCCAGCCGTCGAAGCACCGAAAGGAGTGTCTGCTACGAAATCATGGTGAACGACAGAGAAAGCGCCCGCCCTCGACAGCGCACCACCACCGACGAGGACGGGCACCCACCAGCCACAGAGCATGTGCTCTGTACCGGTACAAGGAGAATACAAATGACATCTACCACTACGCGGCCCGTGTGGCTGCCACACGAAGAGTTCCCCTTTGAGCTTCGCAGCGTCGACTTGTCCCAGGGGAGAGTCGGCTACGTGGACGAAGGAGTTGGCCCGACTCTGCTGTTCGTCCACGCGGGAATGTGGTCGTTCCTCTGGAAAGAGGCGATCACGCGGCTTCGGAACGATTTCCGCACCATCGCTCTCGACTTTCCCGGCTTCGGCTTGGCGGGGGATACTTCAGACGACCCGACCTTCCCCGATCTCAGTGCAACGCTCGCCGAGTTCGTCACCACGCTTGACTTGACCGACGTGACGTTGGTCGCCCACGACCTGGGCGGCCCGGTCGCAATTGGGGCGGCGGCGTTGGACTCGAGCCCGTATCGAGCGATGGTCCTGACCAACACCTTCGCCTGGGAACCGGACAAACGGAGCCTGCGGGCCATGCTCAGGGTCATGGGCTCGCGCTCATTCGAATCGCTGGATGTGCGCACCAACCTGTTGCCCGCGATGAGCAGCACCCGATTCGGCGTCGGACGCCGTCTCAGCCCGGCGGGTAAACGCGCGTTCCGCGGCCCGTTTCAGGATCGGGCTCGACTCCGTCGTTTCCATCGACTGATGCGCGCGGCGGTTACAAGTCCTGAATTCATGGCGATGATCGAGGCGACGACCAGGGACGAGATCAACGACTTGCCGGTGCTGACCATATTCGGTGCCCGCAACGATCCGTGGCGCTTCCAACGCCGCCACGCAGAGGTCTTTCCCGACCATGAGGGCCACACCATCGCCAAGGGCTACCACTTTCCCATGATGGACGAACCAGACCTGTTTACTGAACTTATTCGGGATTGGACCACTCGCCGGGTCCGCACCGGAGGCTGAAACACCGCTTTTGGGAGCACCCGAGCGCCGGCGCAGGCCGTAACATCCCGGAGATGATTAGCCAGCCGGTCCCGTCCCTCAGGGACGCCGACCTCACGCTGCGGGTGGAGAAGGAGGATGCGAACGATCGCATCGAGGCCGCCCAGCGGCGCATCCTCCAGCTCCGCCTCCAGCTCGGAGGGAAGCTTGGCACCGGTGAGATCGGCCCGCCTCTCTGTTTTGTCTTCGAGGGATGGGACGCCTCCGGCAAAGGTGGTGCGATCAAGCGCCTGGTTGCTTCGATGGACCCCAGGCACGTGCGTGTCGTCCAGATCGCCGCTCCCACCCCGGACGAGCTCAGGCATCACTGGCTGCAGCGTTTCTGGCCGGAACTGCCTGGATGGGGTGGCGTCGTCGTGCTCGACCGCTCCTGGTACGGAAGGGTGCTCGTCGAGCGGGTGGAAGGCTTTGCAACAGCCGAGCAGTGGCGGCGCGCGTACACCGACATTCTCGACTACGAGCGAACGCTTGTCGACGAGGGCATGGTGTTCGGCAAGTTCTGGATGCACATCTCCCAGGACGAGCAACTGAGGCGTTTCCAAGCCCGCGAGAAGAGCGACCTCAAACAATGGAAGCTCACAGACGAGGATTGGCGCAATCGCGAGAAGCACCGCGAGTACACGATCGCGGTCGAGGAGATGCTGGCAAGGACGTCATGGGACGGAGGCGCATGGCACGTCGTTCCCGGTGAGCAGAAACGCTACGCCAGAGTGACCGTGCTCGAGACCGCTATCGCCGTCATCGAGGACGGGATGCGACAACATGGGATGGAGCCGCTGGAACCGCTCGACGACGAAGAAGACGACGACTGAGCTACAAGTCGCCAGTTCCCAGTTCGCTCGCTGCGCTCGCTTCCAGTTGCCAGATCCGGGAACTGGTAACTGGTAACTGGTTACTGGTCACTTCTCGTACAGCTTCTCGATCTGGTCGCCGTACTTCGCCATCACCGCACGCCGCTTCACCTTCAGGCTCGGTGTCAGCAGGCCGTTCTCGGGGGTGAACTCCTCGTCGGTGAGGACGAAGCCTCGCACCCGTTCGTAGCCCTTGATCGGGCCCGACTGTCGGTTGAGCTCGCGCTCGATGAGGTCTATCACCTCGTCCTCTTGGAGGAGCTGCTCCACCGATCGATCTCCGAGGCCGTGCTTGTCGGCCCAGCCAGTCAGCGCCACCAGGTCGGGCACGATCACGGCAACGTTGTGCGGTCGCTGCTCTCCGTGCACCATGATGTTCGTGATGTACCCGGACAGCTGGAGTTGCTCTTCTAGTGGGGACGGCACCACGTACTTCCCGTTCTCCAGCTTGTACTGCTCCTTGATCCGTCCCCTGATGGCGATAAACCCATCTCCGTCGCGTGAGCCAAGATCGCCCGTGCGGAACCCCCGGTCTGCGGTGAAAACCGCTTCGTTCTCCTCCGGCAGGTTGTAGTACCCCATCATGACGTTGGGCCCGTGGATGACGATTTCGCCGACTTCGTCGCTGCCGACGACGTCGGTGTCGATCTCGATGCGTACGCCGGGGATCTCCTTGCCTACCGTTCCGACTCTGCGGGTACCGGGCCAATTCGCAGCAGACACCGGGGAGGTCTCCGTGAGCCCGTAACCCTCGTAGACGGTCATCCCCAGTGCCGAGATGAAGTTGGCAACCTCCGGCGAGATGGCTGCTCCTCCGGAGATCGAATACCGAAGCCGCCCGCCAAAGCGGTCCCTGACCTTGGAGAACACCAGCTTGTCGTATATCCCATTCTGCAACTCCACCCACCGGCTGGTCTTGCCTTCTGCGGCCAGTGTGGACCTCTTTGCGGCATTGGCCATTGCCAGGTCGAAGATCTTCTTTTTGGCCCCGCCCTCGGCGGCCATCAGCTTCTGGAGCCCGTCGTAGATGCGGTTGTAGACCGCGGGCACCGACACCAGAAGCGTCGGGCGGATGTCAGGGAGGTCGTCCATCAGCGTCTTCGCCGACGTCAGGCCCGCAGACGCGCCCGCGGCGAGGATGAAGTGAAGCTCTACGGTCTGACCAAACGAGTGCGCCCAGGGTAGAAAGGATGCAGTGCGATCGTCGGGGCCGATATCGAACAGGTCGGGGAACGTGTTGATGTTGCTCGTCAGGTTGGCGTGGGAGAGCATGACACCCTTTGGTTTTCCTGTTGTTCCGGACGTGTAGATCAGACCGGCGAGGCTGGACGGATCAGGGTGCACGGTGTCGACCCGTGCTTCTGCCCCCCGTGCCCGTAGCTCGGCGAACGTGATCGCTCCCCCACCAGCTTCGCCGTCGATGACGACGATCTGCCGGAGATCAGGGAGCCCGGAGGCGAGATCGTCGAGCTGGGCCCGGATGCCGTCGTTGGCCACGATGGCAACCTTGGCGCCCGAGTCGGCAAGGATGTATTGCCATTCTTTCGACTGCTGCGCTTCGTACATCGGTACCCATGCCGCCCCCAACGTGTAGGTGCCATATGCCCCTACGGCCCACTCCACCCGGTTGTCTGCGATCGCAGCCACCCGGTCGCCGGCGGCGACGCCGATTCCGGCGAGGCCGGCTCGTGCCTGCGCCACTTGTTCGCCGAATTCGCCGTAGCTCAACCATTGCCATGAGCCGTCCGATTTCACGCCGAACAGCGGGTTGTCACTAAAGCGGGCGATGCTTGCTTCGAACAGGTCGGAAAGGCTCCTGAAATTGGTGCCCATCAGCGCCTCCTTCTGGCTTCTGCGCCGGCACCGGACACAATAGTGAGACCCGGATCCATCAAAATGGGGTGAGGGGAGTTCCAAGAGGTTTCGGATACTCTGTTGCCATGACCGAACGATCATTTGGTCAGATGGTCCGAGAGGCGCGCCTCGAACGGCATCTGTCCATGGGCCAGCTGGCGGCCGCGGTGGATCGGTCCACGGCCTCGGTGCGGCGTTGGGAGCGCGACGAGGGGCTGCCATCCGAGGACGCCATAGAGACGCTCATCCTGCGTCTCGGGCTCGATCGTGCCGAGGTGGGGAATGCGCTGGCGGAGCACCGTGGCGAGGATCCGGAAGCGGCGCTAATCGGTGAAGGTGATCCAATCGATGTCGTTCCGCTGGCCGATGTCGCTGTGGCGGTTGGCGCAGGAGCCGTGGTCGAGTGGGAGCCGCCCGCAGTCGCGGAACCGTCTGAGCCGCAGGCAACGCCTGCCCAACCCCGCGCAGTGGCGCCACCGGCGCCGGTATGGCCAACGGCATCGGTCCCGGTCGAGGTCGTTAGCCAGGACCAGACTCTGCTGCAGACCATCCGTGATCCCGACAGGCCGTGGCTGGGATACATACGAGCGGCGCTGACCATCGCGGTGTTAGCCGGGCTGGGTTGGGTCCTGTTGTGGGCGATCCCGGAGTTCCTGGATGCTTTCGGCGAAGTGTGGGATTCGCTGTCGCAGCAAGAGGGCACGCAAACCTAGGAGTCGAGATCTCGACTCCTAGGCAGTTTCCAGTTACCGGTCACCAGCCAGAAGGACGCACGAAAGGAACACACGCACCGGAGACCGGGAACGTCAAAAAAGCGCCCGCACACTCAGGCCTACGGCGCCGATCGTGGACAGGATGAGGATGGCGTAGCGAAGCTGCTTCGGCTTCAGCCGGTCTTTGAGCCTGCCGCTGAGGAGATAACCGACGAGAAGGGCGGGAAAGAGCACCGCAGCCACACGCAGGTCACCCCATCCGATGTTGCCGGAAAGGATCCTGGCGACGACTGCGATCGACAGGCCAATCGAGAAGATCATGGAGAGATTGGAGCGGGCGACCGGCCCGGTCTCGCCTGCGTACAGCAGGGCGAGCGGTGGTCCACCGATGGAGGCGACAAGACCGGTCGTTCCCGACAGCACACCGGCGCCAAACTCGGTATAGGAATTGCGAGCCACCACGTAGCCGGACCCGATGATGGCTACGGCGATGAGAACGATTGTGGCGATGGCAAGATCCAGCATCACCTGCGTCGCCACCGCGAGGAGAGCGACTCCGATGATCGCCCCAGGGAACCGGCCGACGATGATCCAGGTGATGCGTTGCAGCTCGATGTGCCCCCGCTCCCGCCACGCCATCGTCATCGTCATCGGGATTGCGATCAGCAGCTGAGGAACCGGCGCCAGCCTCGGGTCGATGAGTGCAAGCAGCGGGACCGACACCATGGCAAAACCCACGCCGACGACCCCTTGGATCAAGGCGGCGACGAAGGTGATGACGAAGGCGAGGATCCACGCTTCGATGGACATCGGCGGGAGAGTAGGAGTAGGTAGCCGAGAAGCGGGGTAGCAGAGGTCGCTCGCTGCGCTCGCTTCCAGGGCGCTCGCTTCCAGTTACCAATGCTGTGCTTAAGCCTGACAACTGACAACTGGCAACTGGCAACTGGCAACTCGTCGACAACTCTCGCGGTCATTCGCGACTGATGACCGGATGACTCTCGGCTATCGTCCCTTCGGGCGTCGTTCCCAGGAGTTACGTGCAAAGACCAGTTGCCAACGGTGGTGGGCGTCGCCGCCGATGGCTGACCCGCAGCCTCTCGGTCGTGCCCGCAGCCGTGCTGCTTGCTGCGTGCTCGAGCACCCTCCCGCAATCGTCGCTCAACCCCAAATCGGTCGAGGCCCGGCAGATCGACGATCTGTGGATACTGGTGCTCGTCCTAGCCACCATCGTCTTCGTCATCGTTGAGGCTGCTCTCGTCTTTGCCATATTCCGGTTCAGGAAGCGCAAGAACGACGACCGCGAGCCCAAGCAGATTCACGGCAACACGCCACTGGAGATTGTGTGGTCGATCATTCCGGCGGTGATCCTCGTCGCGATTACGGTGCCGACAATGCGGACGCTGTTCGACCTCCGAAGCCCGGCCGAGGGAGATGTCGTCCACGTCAACGTCACCGGCCATCAATGGTGGTGGGAGTTCGAATACCCCGATATCGTCGACGACCAAGGGCGACCGCTGACCACCGCCAACGAGCTCCACCTGCCGGTGGGAAGGACTGCGGAGCTGAAGATGACGTCGGCAGACGTGATCCACAGTTTCTGGGTGCCGCCGCTGGCGGGGAAGCGCGATCTGGTGCCGGGCCACGAGACGTTTATCAAGATCACCCCCGATGCCGATCGGGCAGGAGAGGAGATTCCCGGTCAGTGCGCCGAGTTCTGCTGGCTGTCCCACGCCGACATGCGACTGCTGGTGTTCCTCCAGGAGGAGTCCGACTTCGCCGCATGGGCCGCAGCCGAGATGCAACCGGCGATCATCCCGACCGACGGTCTTGCCGCGTCGGGATTCGAAACATTCAAGGCGATCTGCGCCGCTTGTCACCAGGCCGTGGTGGCCGGGCCGGACGGGGCGGTGACGGTCGTCGGTACCGCGCTGGCCCCGGACCTCACCCACTTCGGTTCACGTTCGACGCTGGGTGCGAGGGTCGAATCCAACACCGCGGAGCACTTGGCGGAATGGATCGACAACCCGAGCGCGGTCAAGCCGATGGCGCCGGAGTTGAACGATTTTGAGACCGGGCGAATCCTCGGCATGCCCGACTACGGTCTTGGCGACGAGGAGATCGCCGAGCTGGTGGCACTGCTGGAGGGGTGGAAGTGAAACGGTCGGGTCGCCGATTTGAAGGTTCGCAATGGCGGTAACCACCCGGACTGATGACCTCGGCTACACGCCGAACACCGACGGCGTGTGGAGCTGGATCACCACGGTCGACCACAAGCGGATCGGGATCCTGTACGCGGTGTCGGCGCTGGTGTTCGCCATCGTCGGCGGCCTCGAGGCGCTGCTGATCCGCACCCAGCTGGCCGGTCCCAACGGGACCGTGCTGTCAGCCGACGCCTACAACCAGCTGTTCACCATGCACGGCATCACCATGGTCTTTGCCGTCATCATGCCGGTTGCCGCCGCCTTTCAGAACTACATGATCCCCCTGCAGATCGGTGCTCGCGATGTTGCCTTCCCCAGGCTCAACGCCTTCTCGTACTGGCTTTTCCTGTTCAGCGTGCTCCTGCTGACGTCGTCTTTCTTCCTCGGCGGCTCCCCGGACGGAGCCTGGACCGGGTACGCCAACCTCTCGACCCAGGTCACCGAGTTCGTGCGGATGGACTACTACGCCATCGGTGTCCAGCTGCTCGGGATCGCCTCCATAGGGTCGTCGGCGAACTTCATCGCCACCATCTTCACCATGCGCGCTCCTGGGATGACCATGATGCGGATGCCGGTGTTCACCTGGATGAGCGTCGTCACCTCGTTCTTGCTCATCCTCAGCATGCCGGTGATCGGCGTCGGGTTGTGGCAGATGTTCCTCGACCGCAACTTCGGGACGGTCTTTTACGAGGCGCAGGCAGCGGGTGATCCGTTGCTGTGGCAGCACCTGTTCTGGGTCTTCGGCCACCCCGAGGTGTACGTGCTCGTCCTGCCCGCAATGGGTATCGTCTCCGAAACCCTCCCCACGTTCTCCCGAAAACCGTTGTTCGGATACGCCTTCGTGGTGTTCTCCGGCATCGCCATCGGGTTCCTCGGCTTCGGGGTGTGGGCACACCACATGTTCACCGCCGGCTTGAGCCCGGTCGCCGAAGCCGGATTTGGCGTCGTAACGATGCTGATCGCGGTGCCGACGGGAGTGAAGATCTTCAACTGGATTGCCACCATGTGGGGTGGGAAGCTGACGTTGAATACGTCGATGCTGTTCTCGATCGGATTCATCGCCATGTTCATCATTGGTGGTCTTTCCGGGGTGACTCACGCCGTCATTCCTGCAGACACCCAGCAGCATGACAGCTACTACGTCGTCGCCCACTTCCATTACGTGCTGGTGGGAGGAGCCGCCTTCGGGTTCATCGCAGGCGTGTACTACTGGTTGCCGAAGTGGACGGGGAAGATGCTCAACGAGAAGCTGGGGAAGTGGCACTTCTGGCTGATGTTCCTCGGGTTCAACCTCACATTCGGTCCGATGCACATCCTCGGCCTCGACGGAATGCCGCGGCGCACCTACCGATACCCGGAGGGTCTCGGGTGGGAGTTCTGGAACGGCATGGCCACGATCGGCTCCTTCATCATCGGCGTGTCGATGCTCGTGTTCGTCTGGAACGTGATCAACACCCGCCGCAAGGGGCTTCCCGCCGGAAACGATCCGTGGGACGCGAGGACCGTCGAGTGGATGACCACATCACCGCCCCCCATCCACAACTTCGATCGTGTGCCCGTCGTTCGCCACCTCGACGAGTGGTGGCACCGCAAATACGGGGTCGACGAAGAAGGGCGAGCGGTACCGCTGCCGGATGGATATGTGGAAGAGCCCGCGTTCGTTGAGGAGGCGGGCGGCATCCACATGCCATCGCCCTCCTACTACCCGATCATTGCCGCCTTCGGGCTGGTGACGGCGGGGGCGGGTCTCGTGTTCTGGTCGTCGGGAATGATGGGCTTCGGGTTGCTGGCCATCGGGGCAGCGATCATGCTGTGGGGTGTCGTCGGCTGGGCTGCCGAGCCGATCACCAGGGAGGTGCATTGATGGCGGTCGCCACCGACGACGTCTTCGAGGAACACGACTTCGAGTCGACGGGCGACCCCATCCACCGCACCCGCAAGACTGCGATGTGGATCTGGTTGGGCTCCGAGGTGTTTTTCTTCGGGGCGATGATCTCGACATTTCTGCTGTACCGGAACTCGACCAACGACGGCCCCGGTGCGGAGATCTTCAACATCCCCTTCACCTCGGCAAGTTCGTTCATCTTGCTGACGAGCTCGTTGACGATGGTGCTGGCCGACAATGCCTTCCAGCGACGCGACCAGCGCCAGGGGAGGATTTGGCTCATCGGCACCGCCGCGCTGGGTCTGACCTTCCTCGCCGGGCAGATATTCGAGTTCACCGAGTTCGTCGAGGAGGGATTGACCCTGTCGACCAGCCCGTTTGGATCCTCGTTCTACATGCTTACCGGGTTTCACGGCGCCCACGTTGCCGGCGGTGTCCTGATGTTGTCGCTGCTGATCGCCTTCTCGCTCCGGGGCAAGCTGTCGCCCGACCACGGCATGAATGTCGAGCTGACTGCGCTGTACTGGCACTTCGTCGACATCGTGTGGATTGTCATCTTCACCATCGTCTACCTGCTCCAGATCTGACCGTGGCAACCGCGACCCGCCCGCATCCGACAGCGAAGACCTACTGGCTGATCGCCGTGTTCCTTGCCGCGGTGACCGCCGTCGAGATTGGGATCTCCTACGTGGAGTTCCTCGGCCCTGCTCAGGGAGTGCTGCTCGTCGCCCTCGGTGTGGTCAAGTTCTTCACGGTCGTAGCCGTCTTCATGCACCTGCGCTACGACGTTCGCGAGTATCGGATGCTGTTCCTCTTCGGCATCGTCGGGACGTTGATCGTGTTTGGCGTGGTGCTGGCGGCAATGCAGGCGTTCTAGGGGTGGATCTTCCTCTCCACCTCCATTTCGACGTCTTCGCCGTTGCTGCAGCAATGCTGGTGTTTTACGAGCTTGGCATCCGTCGCCTTGCCGATGCGTACTGCCCGGACGACGAGGATCCGGTCACCGGCGTCCAGCGTGGCTTGTTCTACGCGGGTGTCATCACCCTGGTGGTGGTGTCGGTGTGGCCGGTCCACGACATCGCACTGGGGCGCCTGTTCCTGTTTCATATGATCGAGCACACGGCGCTGGCGCTCATCGTTCCGCCGCTGTTGCTCGCTGGGACTCCATGGTGGCTGATGCGGGTTCTGGTTGCGCCGATCATGCCGGTGGTCAAATTCATCACAAGGCCGCTGATCGCACTGGTCCTGTTCAACTCGTCGCTGGCGTTCATCCACGTGCCGGCGGTGGTGGAGCTCATGATCACCGACGCGCTGTTCCATTTCTTTGCCCACGCTGTTCTCTTTGTGACCGCGATCATCATGTGGTGGCCGGTGATGGACCCGATCCCAGACACCCAGCGGCTTACCCCGTTCGGCAAGATGGGATATCTGTTCCTGCAGTCGCTCGTCCCGACGATCCCGGCGTCGTTCATGACGCTTGGCAGCACGCCGCTCTACGGGATCTACGAGACCTTCCCTCGGCTGTGGGGCATCGAGGTGATGACCGACCAGATCGTTGCCGGGCTCATCATGAAGATCGGGGGCGGTCTGATCATCTGGGGGTTTATCACCTGGATCTTCTTTTCCTGGTACGCAGAGGAACAGAAGTACGAACCGGGCCCCGTAGTTATCAGTTCCCAGTGACCAGTTACCAGTCAGCGGTGGCGAGCTATCAAGACTGGCAACTGGGAACCGGCAACTGGTAACTCAGCTACTGATCTACTGATCTACTGATTCAAACGCCAGCCAGGTTTGGATTCGCTCCGTAGTCTCAGGCGACTCATCGAGGAGGCGAACGCCGCGGCCGAAGTTGAACAAGCCCCCTGGCGGGTTCTGCTTGCTCCACTGGATCGTTTCAACCTCGGAAGCCAGCGCCTCCGAGAGGACCGTCTTCTCGCTGATATGGAGCGGGGCAACGTCGAAGGTGGCGAGGATGTCGAGGGCTTGCTGATGGGCGTCGGCGAGTTCGGCTGGTGAGGCTCCGACCAGACCGTTGCCGAGGTAGTTTGGTGGGAGGCTGCCATGTCCGGTGTTGAGTGTGATCAACATTCGCGAGCCTTCGAACCGGCTTTCGATTCCGAAGACCATGTCCGTGATGTCGGCGTACCGATCCAGATCCGGGTGCACCAGCACCGACGCGGTGACCGAAGCCCTCTTCGAGTCGAAGGCATACGCCCCAGCCTGGCGCCAGCCCCGCTCTGTCAACTGGGCGACAAAACCCTCTGCGCCCGGCATCACCGCGTCAGACGCAACCGGGCGGAGCCCTGCAGGGTCGATGGGGGAGGTCTGTCCCTTTCCCCGCATCCAGAACAGCACGGCGACGGCAACGACCAGCGTCAAGGAGATCACATTTGGTTCGAGCACCACAAATATCAGGACCATGCCTCCGACGGAGACCCAGAGCAGTGGCGAAAGCGCGCTCACCCAGGTGGTCAAAACGTATACCGCGGCCAGAGAGAGGATCAGAAAGGCTCGGCTGGTTTGACCCCGGGACGCCAGTTGCATCCCTACGTATACGCCGATGACCAGTCCGATCGCGCTGATTGCTCGCCCCAACCAGATGATGCGCCGTGCCGCCTTTGGTACCGGAGGATATCTGCGAGAAGCCATGACAGGGTTAATCGGCCGATGACACCCTTTAGCTCAAGCCATTTGGTGGGAGCTGGAAGGGAGCGCAGCGAGCGGACTCGGCTACTTGGTACTTGCTACTTGTTACTCATTACTCGTTCGGTCCCATGGCCTGGCCGCCACCAACGCCGTTGCCCCGAGGATGAGGGCGCCGACCACAGAGAAAATGGCCACGCTGATCGCTGCACTCTCGGTGCTGAGCAGCAACTCAGCAAGGCCCACCGCCAGCAATGCTCCAATGGCGATCGACAACGCGGGGGTCCCGATCGCTCTCCCCATGTCCGTGAAAAACCCGGCCGACGTAACCGGGGTGGCGGCCTGGACGTCGCCGAAGTACGCAGGGCTAGCTAGGGCGTCGACGACGGGAGCCGTGATCGCACCGGCAAGCAATCCGGCCGCGGCCACACTGACCACCATCGCAGTGACTGGAACTGTGATGGAGCCCGACGAGGTCGAGCCTCCAATGGTTACTCCCAGGCTCACGGTGGCGAATGCCATCGAACCGCCGAGAACGATGCCGACCATTCCGAGCCAGCCGAATGCGTAACGAGCGGTACCCGGTTCCCTTGCTCGACCCACCACGTGGGCGAACGCGGCGATCGTAATGCCTCCCAGTGCGCCCAGGGAGAAGACGAGGAACCCCAACGATGCTTGATCTACGGTGAAGGCGCCGACGCTGTCGCTACCGGTGCGACTTACGGTGTCGAGCGCGGTGAACGATGCGAAGAACGCAAAGAACGCCATTGCGATGCTGATTCCACCAAGCGAACCCGTGACGTATGGTGCAAGACGGCGACGTGTCATCGGGACGAGATCATAGAGGTTCCGCAAGTAGGCCGCGATCCGGTCTTTGTCGGCGGGGAAATTTTCGGAACCGTGGCCCGAGCGGCCGTAGCCAGGAGCGGGAAAACTAGAGGTTCCGCAAGTAGGCAGCGATCCGGTCTTTGTCGGCGAGGAAATTTGCGGAACCGGGGCCCGAGCGGCCCGCCGCGAAGCGGCAAGAGCGGGAAAAAAGGCTCCGCCTATATCGAGACGATCCGGCAGCTATCGGTGCGCGCTTTAGCGAGCAAGCCCCGACCGTCGTGTGCGGTCAACGGGTGCACAGGTCGGGTGCGTAGACCCCGATCACCGGGTCTTCGTCCCCTTGGCCGGCAACGGGTCCCCACAGAATCAGGTCATTGGATTCGGCCCCTCGCAGTTCGAATACCTCGCCAACGGTGGCATCGGTGCCGAACTCGACGGTCTGGTTGGCGTAGATCCGCTGCAGATCTCCAACCGTGTCGCCGGCTCTCAAACCGCTGAGCGTCTCTAGTTGCGAAGCGGGGGACCCGAGATCGCCGAAGCCCACGTCCTGCCGATAACCGTTGAAGACGTCGGCGTCGTCGACCATGGTCACGATGGCGGCGAATGGTCCGAATCGCACTACCCGCTCCAGGTCACCCACGCAGACTCCCCATTCGCCGGCCGAGACCTGCCAACCGTTGTCTTCGTCGGGGTCGCCGAAGCTTGCCGTCAGGGCTCCGATAACCAGGTCGGCGGCGTTGCCGAACGCCAGGTCCGGAATGTCGTCAGCCTGGACCCTGACCCGGTCTGTCATCAGCTTCATACGCCCGACGGGGATAGGTTCTCCCACAGGCGGGTACGGATCCGACGGGGGGAGGGGGCTCGTTGTCGTTGATGTTGTCGAGGAGCCGGGAACCGTCGTCGTTGCCCCATCTGGGACCGATGTGGTCGTAGTGGCTCCGGCAGCTGCTGTGTCGTCGTCGGTCAGGAGCTGAAATACGGCAACCGAGAGTGCGACGAGCAAAAGGGCGACCACAAGGCCGGTCAACAGCGGGGAACCCGGCGGCGTCGCCGGGGGTGTGTCCGGATCCTCCAACGGAGGAATTGGTTCGTCACCGGTTAGACCGGAGAGATCGTCGTACGGGTCGGTCCAGTCGGTCGGATCTCTCGGTTCGCTCATGCGCTGGGCTGCCCTTCAGACGGTTTCGGTATCTTACGGGTTGCTGCAGTCGCTCTAAGAGCACGCACCGATAGGTGACCGGTCGTCTCGACAGAAGTGGAGCTGCTGTTTGTCCCGCTCTTGCCCCTCCGGGGCGGGCCGCTCGGGCCCCGGCTCAGCGGAGTTCTCTCCTCGTTGACGCCCGGTGGTCGCATCCGCTTCGCCTCTGTTTCCCGCTCTTGGCTGCGGGCCGCTCGGGCCACGGTTCCGCAAATGGCCATGCCGACTGAGACCGGATCGCGCCCCTATTTGCGGAGCCTCTAGGGCCCTGCCGCTTCGAGCAGACCGGGATAGAGCTCGGCGAGTACCTGATCGAATGGTTGCGTCGCCCGGAGAACCGACTGGCCTTCGCCGGTCGTCGCGTAGACGACCGGAATTTCGATCCGGATGACGTCGGCGATGTCGAGGCCTCTTAGGCTCCAGGCGAGGGCGAGGCCATCGGCGATGCCGAGCCCATCGTCGAAGGTGAACGCTTCTGCCAGCTCGTTGATCTTACGAGCGAGGTCGGCCGGCGAGTCGAACGTGTTCAGCTTGCCGAGCAGTTGCAACAGGACGTCCTGCTGGGCTTTGTTGCGGAGCAAATCACTGGCGCCTGGCACCGTTTGCCAGGTGCCGTTGACATTCTCGCGGGGTTGGCGCGACCTCACCCAAGCTAACGCTGTTGCCCCATCGGCTTGGGTACACCCGGCGGCAAGGTGGAGGTCCGCTCTCCAGTCGGTTCGCTCGTATTCCACGCAGATCTCGACGCCGCCGACCCCATCGATGATGTCGGCGAAACCAGCGAAGTCGAAGAGGGCGAAGTGATCGACGCTGATACCGGTGAAGTCCTCGACGGCAAGCGAGAGTGCGGTCGGGCCGTTGACCTCCCCGCATCCGTGGAGTGTCGCGTTGATCCTGGTGTAGCCGTTGGTGCAGCGGTTTGGGATGTAGAGGTCGCGGGGGAGAGACACCATGAACGGATCGCTGCCGTCGGCGGGAAGCACGGTGAGGATGATGACATCGGCTATCCCTGCCGCATCATCGGTCCCGATGAGTAGGACCGATCGATAGGCCTCCGCGGGCGCCAGCTGTGCTACCACCACCTCCTCGATCGGTGGTGTACCACCCTCATCCACCAGATCCGCCGGCGGGTCCGGCATCGGCGACCCCATCGCCCGAGCTGCCGCCGTGTCCAGGGTTTCTCTCGCGATACCGTTCCAGGAACTCCACAGCAGCACGCCGGTGAACGCCAGGTACACGAGGGAAATGATGCTGAATGTGGCGACAGAGCGCTTCAACATGCGAACCCACGGTGTCTTAGACCGGACGCCGTCGCTCCGATCCAATACGAATCCGATGACGGGCGCTCCGGCGTCGGCGAGGCCGTCTCTGGTCGCGATGAGCGACTCGGTAGCGGAGACATCGCCGACAACAACAATCGAACCGTCGGCGTGGGCAGCGAGCATGGCGGTCGCTCCACCGTTGGTGATCGGCGGTGCATCGATGAGGACCAGGTCGGCCCGCTCGCCGATCACGTCGAACGCCGCCGCCAGGTCGACTCCGGCGAAGGGCACGGCGTCGCTTCCCGCGTGCGTTCCTGCGGTCACCACCGGCAGCAATGAGTCGTCGCCGACGTTCCACATCTGCGAAGCCTCCGCGAGCGTTGCCTTACCGGAGGCGATATCGGTGAGACCGGTGCCGCCTCCGCTGCTCGAGTACCGGGAGATCCCCGGGCTCCCGCTGTCCCCGTCGATAAGCACGGCACGCCGGCCAAGCTGCGTTGCAGCAATGGCGAGGTTCAATGCGATGTTCGAGGCGCCTACTCCCGGCTCGGCCGCCGACACGATGAGAACCTGGCCCGTGGTTTGCCCTTCGATTGCTGCGACCAACGCTCGATACGTGGCGCTCGCCCGAGACCCCGGCTCGGCAAGCGTCGGCGCCGGACCCGGCCCATGATCGGCGACGGTACCCAGGTGGACCGTGTCCAGCATCGTCTGTGGGTGCGTCGGGACCGTGGTGTACCACCACAGGAGCCAAACGAGGCCGCTGGCAAGTGAGGCCGCTACGGCGGACAACAAGACGCCGAGTGTTGTGTCCCAGAGTCGCAGGCCGACCAGGAATACGGCCACCCCGAGCAATACGGAGATCAGGTTCTGGAGAGCGAACACGCGCTCCCACCATTTTGGAGTTTCCTGACTCATCCGTGCCTGCAGTTCAACGGGTCGGCCGATGTTACGCCGCGTCCCAGCAAATCTGATCAGGCGGCGTCACAAGCCGCCGGAGAATAGATTCCCTCGATTCTGCCGTTGTCGTCGGTCGACGACACGGGCCCCCACAACAGAAGCTCCGCATCTTCGAAGAGGCGGAAGGTCGTTGCTCCTGCGACGGTCTCGTAGGTGATGGTGAAGGAGGCGTAGGTTTCGTTCAACGCTGCAATGTCGTCGCCGAGACGGATTCCCGAAGGAGTGGCCAAGTTGATGAGGCTGGTTGGCACCGACGGCTCCTGGTAGCGATACCCGACGAAGGTGCCGTCGGCCACCGTTCCCAAGACGATGACGGTGAGCTGGGCCCAACGGGCGTATCTACCGTCGTCGCCTTCGCACAATCCGTGCTCGGTACCGGCCACGCCGACTTCCTCTGGTGCGCCAAGGCTCGCCACCAGTCGGCCGAGGGCCTCCTGGGCCGGGGTGCCGGTCTCGATCGGGCCGATGCCGCCGGCCTTGAGGGTGAGTCGCGACGTCACCACCGGGTCCCCGAACGCGGCGATGAGCGATGGTGTGGGGACCGTTGTGGTCGGGGCGGTGGTGGTTGGAGGTGGAGCCGTGGTGGTGGGGGCGGACGCGGCGGTGGATGGAGCGGCTGCCTGGGTCGTCGGAGTGGCCTGGGTGGCCGGTGGTGCCTGCTCCGCCGGGTTCTCGTCGAGCAGCCCAACCGCAAACATTGCCACCACGCCCAGGGCAGACAGACCGAGCACGATCGGGATCGCGCCTCGGAACCGCGGTGCCCGCCCCTCCTCGTCGGCGGCGATCACGATGCCGGGCTGATCGCTATCGGGCTCCTCTCCCACCGCGGTGGCGATCGGAATCGACGAGACGTTCGGGGTTTCCGTCGTGGTGCCGGCGCCAACCGCGACCGGCACCCTTGATTTGGCCATGGCGCCCACCCTTACATCGATCCACGGTCGCCCGCAGTCGGGGCATTGCGAATGGTCCGCTGGCCTCGCAGTTCCGCAGTACACACACAGGGGGAGCTGGGCCGACGTGGACATAGGAGCGAGGATACGAGCGGTTTCCGAATAGCCGAGGATTTCGCGGATTTGGGGCGATCCGACACGTCCTATCTCCCAAGCCGTGGTTCCATAGGCCCATGGCCAGCGATACTCGACCGAGCGCAAACCTCGATTGGCTTGTCCCCACCGTGCTCATCGTCGCTGCCGTCGTCGTAGGGCTCCTGGCATGGCTCATCTACAACGCGACCGACGACGACGCGTCCGAGCAGGGGCTTGTGGGCCAGCTCGAGGCCTACACGAGGTGCCTGAACGATCACGGGGCAAACGTTCCGCTCGTGGAGTCGAGGTCAGATGGTGGGTTCGCCGTCATCGTGCCGGGATCGTTGGCCGAGGGGCAGCTCGATCTCGCTCGGTGGGCCGAGGCTCGTGACTCTTGCAGCAGCGTAGAGCCTGACCTGTTTGGGCTGGTCTTCGGCGCCGAGGATCTCAACCTCGGCGACCTGTCGCTACTCCTCCCCGGCATGCTCGATGGTGGTTCCGTATTCGAAGACGACGCCCGTCCCGGAAGCGGATTCTTCGATGAAGATCGTCCGCGAGGAGACCGGTTTTTTGGCGATCGTAGAGATCCCTTCCCGGCGATTCCCCGTGACGCCGGCCTTGGCGAGTTGTGTGAGCGGCTCGACACCGATCTTCGCCCATCGGGGATCGATCTGGATTCGCTCCGCGAACTGTGCGAGCTGGCGGGAGCGGGCACCGATAGGTGACCGGTCGTCTCCACGGAATCCGGAGCCTCTGGGTCCCTGTATCAGCGCTATGCCCAGCAACGGTATACGATCCGATGGTGGCCATTACGGCTCACTTTCGCGGCTTGGGTCGAGAAACAGGGTTCACAAATTGGCCGCGATGTGTGATATTGGAGGTCTCGGAACTGGTCGCGCGTAAGTAGGAGCGCCAGCCGTCGGTGGGAAGAAATGGCGGGACGACGGAACCATGTTGGAGGACTCGGCGATGAAATCAGACCAAAAGCCGCGCAAAGCAGTGGTGAATCGTGCGGTACGTGAGCGCGAAGAGGCCAAGGAGCGGGTTCAGCGCGACACGCTGAGCCGCACCCGTCGCGAGCGGGACCGCAACAAGCTGACCGATGAGCGTGGGCGCTTGACCACCGACCTGGTGAGCCAGTACCTCACTGCCATCGGGGAGTACGAGCTGCTGACGGCAGAGAAAGAGGTCGACTACGCCCAGAAGATAGAGGCCGGCCAGATCGCCCAGGACCGCCTGGATGCGGCGACCTACGAGGGTCGTGGCGAGCAGATCTCGCTGCGCCGGCAGGCTCGCAGGGGCCAGGCCGCCAAGGACGCGTTCCTGACCGCCAATCTTCGGCTCGTGGTTGCCAACGCTCGACGTTACGCCAATACATCGGGGATCGACTTTCTCGACCTCATCCAGGAGGGAAACCTGGGTCTGATCCGGGCCGTCGAGAAGTTCGACTGGCGGAAAGGGTTCAAGTTCTCAACCTATGCAACGTGGTGGATCAGGCAGGCCATCACCAGGGCGATCGCCGACAAGTCTCGAACGGTGCGCATCCCTGTGCACCTGCACGACACGCTGGCCGCGGTTCGGGCGGCGCAGGCGAGCCTGAAGGCGGAGCTTGGGCGCGATCCGAAACCCGAGGAGATCGCTGAGGAGGCCGGGGTGGACGTCACCAAGGTAGAGCTTGCGCTCAGCGTGGCAGACACCGTCTCATTGGAACAGCCGGTCGGCGAGGACGGCGCCCAGCTCGGGGACTTCATCGAGGATGAGGACGCCGTCGACCCGGTGAGGGTGACCGAGGAGATGGATATCGCCAACAGCCTCCGTATCTCGATCGACAGGCTGCCACAGCGTGAAGGCCGGATCCTGGCGCTCCGGTATGGGTTCTACGACGGCGTGCCGCGTACGCTCGAGGAGATCGGCGACGAGTTCAACCTGACGCGAGAACGCATCCGGCAGCTGGAGAAGCTGGCCCTGTGCCGACTCCGCCACCCGAGCTTCGGCATCCGCGAGCAAGACCTGGTGTAAGAAGTCGTCAGTCCTCAGTCCTCAGTCTTCAGTCCTCAAAGACAGATCGAGACGCCGTGATGTGGCGGTTTTGCTGATGACCGACGACTGATGACTAGCGGCTTCACTCTCAGCTAGCCGCCGAGACCCATGGCGTCGAGCCAGTCGGACGCCACCTTGTCGGGGTCCTCACCATCGACCTCTACCGCCTTGTTGAGAGCGATGAGCTCCGTGGTGGTGAGCGCCCTCGACACCGCGTTGAGCACGTTGGCAAACCGGTCGCCGTAGGCGTCGAGGATCTCGGTGCGAACGGCCGGTGCCAGGTTCTCCGCGGGCTGCAGGCCTTTGTCGTCATCGAGCAGCACGAACTCCTTGGCCAGGATCACGCCGCTTGAGGTGAACAACAACGCGACGTCGATCTCGCCGCTCTCCAATGCCGTGACGGTGATCGGCCCACCGACGTCGAGTGGCTTGAACTCGGCGAAATCGAGCCCGTACAAACTCTGCAGGCCGATGAGACAGAACTCCCGGCTCGGGCATTCCGGAGGGCCGCCAAAGACCAGCGTGCCGTTGAAGTTGGCGAGATCTGACGTTTGGCTGAGGCCGAGTTCGGCGGCGGTCTCTTTGGTCACCACCAACCCGTTCTTGTCCTGCGCCGGGGCTGGGTCGAGAACCGAGATTCCGAGGGGCTCCCAGGCCTCTTGGAGCGCGGCGTGGGTTGCCGCCGAGTCCGAGCTCGCTTCTCCGTCGAGGAAGGTCAGCATCGTCCCGATGTACTCGGGGAGGAGGTCGAGTTCTCCGCTCTCGAGAGCCGTCTTATAGATCTCGCGACTACCGACGTTGAGCTTTCGGTCGACGCTATAGCCTTCGGCCTCGAGCGCCTGCGCATAGATCTCGGCCACGAGAGCGCTCTCGCTGAAGTTTGCCGAACCGACCTTGATCGTTGGTCCGTCGATATCTCCGCCCCCGCTCGAACATGCGGCTGCGACGAGAGCGACGGCCACTACGAGGACGCCGAACGGTCTGCTCCTGAACATCGAATGCCTCCCTGGGCGCGTGTATAGCCAATCCCGTGTCGTACGCACCTCAAACGGCGATTCCGGCCACCTCATTCCCAGCAGTCTGAAGACTGTCGGGAACGATGGCGCGTTCGAGGAAGCTCATCCCCACCTCGGTGACGAGCGCGAGGCCGCCGACCAGAAGCGCTCCGGCGAAGACCAGAACACCGTCCTGGATGGCGAAGCCGTCGATGATGTAGCGACCGAGGCCACCCCAGGCGACGATGGCGCCGAGCGTCGCCGTTGCTACGACCTGGACCGTGGCGACCCGTATGGCGGCCAGGATGATCGGCGATGCCGCAGGGATCTCGACGCCGGTCATGATCTGCCGTTCGGTCATCCCCATTCCGCGGGCTGCCTGGACGACGTCGGCGTCGACACCGGCGACACCGGTGTATGTGTTGGCGAACATCGGGGGTATCGCCAGGAACAGTAGGGCGAGAAAGGTCGGCCAGAAGCCGAATCCGAGACCCAGAGCGACCGTGATCGGGAGGGCCAGCACGACGATTCCGAATGACGGCATCGCCCGAAAGATGTTCACAGCACCGACCACGAAGGTCCCTCCCAGCTTTCGGTGGCCCAGAACCACCGCAGGCGGTATGGCAACCAATGCCGCCAGCGAGGTCGCCAGAACCGTGATTTGGATGTGCTCCCACAGGCGATTGGGGATTCCGTTGACGCCCGTCCAGTGGGCGGGATCGGCAAACCAGGCGACAACTTCGCCGAGGAACTCGATCACACCGCCTCCTTGCTCCGTGCCCATGGGGTGAGCAGACGCTGCGCACCGACCAGCGCGAAGTCGACTGCGAGCGCGAGAAAAACGGACATCGCCGTTCCGACGATGATCTGGGTGGTTCCAACCGGAGAGACGAACAGGCTCAAGCCGCGCAGGATGAAAAATCCGAGACCGCCGAGTCCGATGAGGGCCGTGACCGTGACCAGGCCGATCGTGGTCACAGCGGCGATGCGGAGGCCGGCGATGATAACCGGCAGCGCAAGGGGTATTTGAACGCCGAAGAACATCTGGCGACGGGTGTAACCCATCCCGGCGGCGGCCTCGAGCACCGGCACCGGCACACCGTCGATGCCGGCAACGATGTTGCGGATGAGGATGAGCAGGGTGTAGGACACAAGTCCGATCTCTGCGGTCAGGATCGACAGACCAGTGATTGGAACGAGGAAGGCGAACAGAGCCAGACTCGGGATCGAGTACAAGATTCCGGCTGCCAAGGTGACCGGCCCATACGCCCGCCGCGTGCGCAGCACATAAGCCGCCAACACCAACGAGATGGCAAGGCCGACGGTCACCGCGATGACGGTCAACAAGAGGTGCTCCATGGTTCGGTCCCAGATGTCGTCGAGGTGATCGAACACCCAGGTCCAGGAGAAGAATCCGATCATCAGCGGAGGATCTCGGCGCTGATCGCCTCCGCCGTCACCATGCCAAGGAACCGCCCGCCATCGAAGACCGCAGCGACCGATGTATGCGACGAGACCACAGCATCGAGCGCATCCTTGAGCGTGCTGTCCGGGGAGAGGAGGGTGCGGAAGGGCTCCAACTTCACCTCGTCGACTCCTCCCACGCCCAGATCGGCGATGCTTGCCCACCCGTCGAGCTCCTCGTCGCTGCCAACCGCGAACCACTCGGTGCCGTATTCGGCCATCGCCGCGGTCGCCTCGGCCGCCGAGGCGCCTCGCCGCACCACCGGGCCCCGGTCGAGATCGATTGCAGACACCGGGATCAAGGAGAGCCTCTTGATGCCACGGTCGGTGCCGAGGAAGTCGGCAACAAAGAGATTGGCGGGGTCCCGAAGGATCTCGCGGGGTGGCGCGTATTGCTCGAGGTGTCCACCGTTGCTCAGGATGGCGATCCGATCGCCGAGTTTGATCGCCTCGTCGATGTCGTGGGTGACCAGCACGATCGTCTTGTGCAGGCGGTTCTGGAGTGCGATGAGCACGTCTTGGAGATGGGCCCGGACGATCGGGTCGACCGCGGCGAATGGCTCGTCCATCAACAGGATGGGTGGATCGGCGGCGAGCGCCCTGGCCACACCTACCCGTTGCCGTTGACCGCCCGAGAGTTCCGACGGGTAGCGATCCAAGAAACCGGAGTCGAGCTTGACCAGGTCGATCAGCTCGGCGAGTCGGGATTCAATGTCGGCTTTGCTCCAGTTGAGGAGCTCGGGGACGGTGGTCATGTTCTGGCCGACCGTCTTATGTGGGAACAGCCCGACTTGCTGGATCACATACCCGATCCCGCGTCGCAGCTGGTGCGGGGCGACGCCGTCGACCGGTTCCCCGGAAATGGCAATGGTGCCGGACGTTGGTTCGATGAGTCGGTTGATCATTTTCAGAATCGTTGTCTTGCCGCAGCCCGAAGGCCCGACCAATACGACAAGCTCACCTTTTTTGATCTCCAGCGAGAGGTTGTCGACCGCCGGTACCTCGCCGCCGGGATAGGTTTTGGAAATGTCGATGAGCTCGATCATGAGCGCTGACCGAGCCGGGCAGTGACCGCGGCAACGGCGTCGTCGACGGTTGATACCAATGTCACCAGGGTGCCGTCGGTCTGTAGCTCGTCGGTGAGCAGCGGGACCAGCGTCAACCACGGTTCGCCGACGGCCACGATTGGTTTCGGTAGCGTGCCGCTGAATCTGGCGACATAGGCCAGATTCCATGCCGCCAGAAGTTCGGTCGCGGTGCCGAGCGAACCGGGGAGTGCGATAGCGGCGACGGAGGTGTCGGCCAGCTCGTGGATTCGCTCCAGCAGTGACCGTGCCCGTGTCTCCTGGGTCAGGTGAGCGTTGCCGCCAACCCGGTCCGGGAACACGGAGGGAGCGGTGACGCCGATCACCTCGGCATCCGCTTCCTTGGCACCGAACGACACCGCCTCCATCACCCCGGCGTAGCCGCCCGTGGCTACGCCGAACCCGGCCTCGGCGAGCAGCCTGCCGCAGCGTATTCCTTGTTCATACAGCGAGTCACCGGGGAGCGACACAGAGGCTCCAAAAACGGCGACGACATCCATGGCGGCAGCGTACCGTTCCAGGCCAACACGAGTGACGCGGCTGGTCAAGTCCCGAGTGTTCGGTACGGACCACGTATTACGTATTACGTATCACGTACCGCGTAGGGTTAGTCCTCGTCGCAGCTCAGCGCCAAGGTTTCGAGGCTCGCATCCTCCGGCTTGTAGCCTTCCGCAAGCACGAAGCGATAGGACGTGTCATCCTCGCAGTTCTCCTCGTCCCTTCGGAACACCTGCAACAGCACCGAGGGGTCGATGTCTTCGCTCCCATCGATCTTGTCGATTCCCAAATCGACGACCTCGTCGTGGACAAGTTGGAGGATGTCCGGGGGCTTCGTGGCCTCCCGTTCCCGTTCGTAATCGGAGACGGCTTCCTGCTTGCGGTGTCTCCCCATGCGCGAGAGCAGCAACATGACGATGAGAAAGGCAAGACCGATACCGACGACGGCGAGCATCATGCCTTTGGCTCCGTTCTCCCGTGGGCATCGGCGTAGCGCTTCGTGTCGTCCTCCACTACGTAACTGCCGACGTCGACCTCGACGACTTCGAGGATTTCCTCGGTCGACGGGTTCTCGAGGCTGTGGACCTCGCCTGCCGGGACAAACACCGAATCCTCCTCGGAGACGAGCCGGGTGGTGTCGCCGAGCTTGATTCTGGCAATCCCACGAACGACTATCCAGTATTCCGAGCGGTGGTCGTGGGTTGTCAACGATGTCTTGCCACCAGGCTCGATCCACAGTCGGAGCACCCTGAACCCCTGGCCTTCGAGCAGCGTGGTGAACCCTCCCCATGGGCGAGACTCGGTTCCATCGGTTTCGACCTCGGGGCGGTGGGCTGCTTCGAGCCGATCGACGATCACCCTCACGTCCTGGGCGCGATCGCGCCCGACGATCAGGGTCGCATCGGGGGAGTCCACGATGACCACGTCATCGAGCCCGATAGCGGCGATCAGCCGGTCCGAGCTGCGGATGTAGCTGTTTGCCACATCCAGTAGCTCAACGTCCCCGCTGATGACGTTCCCGTCCTGGTCGGGTTCGCCGAGCTCCCACAACGCCTCCCACGATCCGACGTCGCTCCAGCCTGCATCCAGCGGGACGACCGCGGCCCCGTCGGTTGGTTCCATGACGGCATAGTCGATCGAGATCGAAGGCGACTGTGAAAACGCCGCTTCGTCGAGGGTGATGACGGCGGTGTCCTCCTTTGCCCCCTGATATGCAGCGGTCGCCGATGCCAACGCGTCCGGTTCGTGGGTGCCGAGCTCATCGAGGTATCGCCTGGCTCGAAACAGGAACATCCCGCTATTCCAGAGATGGCTGCCGGCAGCGAGGTACCGCTCTGCAGTCTCGGCATCGGGCTTTTCCTTGAAGCTTTCGACGACCATGCCGCCGGCGTCGAGCGGATCACCGACCTCGATGTAGCCGTAGCCGGTCTCTGCGTGGGTGGGGTTGATGCCGAACGTCACCAGGTACCCGTCGTCGGCCAGCCCGACGGCGATGCCGACGGCCCCGGCGAGCGCAGCCTCGTCGCCGATAACGTGGTCGGCCGGAAGGACGAGCATCAGTGGATCATCTCCGTCGGTGGTCAACTCGAGGGCGGCGACCGCCGCAGCCGGTGCGGTGTTGCGGCCGATGGGCTCCAGGATGATTCGGGCCTCGCTGAAACCTGCCGAGGCAAGGTCTCGCTGGATGAGCGCCCGCTGATCGGCGTTTGACACGACTATCGGCGCGGCCACGTCTGCAATGGAGGCAGTCCGCTCGATGGTGGTCTGAAACATCGAGCGGTCACCGGCAAGCGGAAGTAGCTGTTTGGGCTTACGTCTCCTCGATGCCGGCCACAGCCTGGTTCCGGCACCGCCCGAGAGAACAACCGGGACGATCTTGCTCATATAGGGAATGTATCGGCCGATCTTGTTTGCACCAAAGTTGAAAAAGAGTCGTCAGTCGTCAAGTGGAGAGCTGTCAATAGCCAAAAGGGTGGTCTTGCGGAAGACTGAGGACTGAAAAACGCTATTCCATCCGCCACTCGGTTGTCGGAACCCCGGCCGGCTTCAGGATATGACCCAGTTCGACGCGAGCATCCGCAGTTCCGAAGAAGGTAAGTGCGTCTGTCGGCTGCAGCATCGTGTTGCCGTGCGGGATGACCACCGTCGTTCCCCTTCGAACCGACACCAGAATCACCGAATCCGGCCAAGCAATGTCCTTTACCTGCGAGTTGGACACAGGGGACCCCCGCATCACCGGCATCTCGAAGAACTTTGCGTCTGGTTGTGACCTGAGCCGCACCCGCTCGCGGTAGAGCTCGCGCCCGGTCGCGGTTCCCAAGGCGGCGTGATAGGCGCGCACCACAGACTCGCGACGGAACATCCCGACGAGCTCGCCGGGGTCGGAGTCGGAGACGACGGGGAGCCTGCCAAGCCCGAGTGCTGCCATCCGGGCCAGGGCCGCAGACACAGGGAGCGAAGGCGTCACTGTGATCGGTCGGTCGGTCATGATGGATGCGACGGTCGTTTCATCGTCGGCTGCGCGGGCAATGTCTGAGTACGACACGACCCCGACGAGTCGGTCTTCGGCAACGACGGGTACCCCGTGGTGGTGGGTGCGATCGAGCAGGTCGGTGAGCTCATCGACGGTCATTTCCCGCCGCGCAGGTTCCTCGACCGGGGCCATCACCTCGACGACCTCGACGGTATCCAGCAGGTCGATGTCCTGGTTCGTCGGTAGGTGAATGCCGCTTTGGGTGAGGGCGATCGTGTAAGCAGAGTCCGCATGCAGTCGATCGCCGAGGAAGGTTGCTAGCGCTGCCCCCAGCATCAACGGCAAGACCAAGCCGTAGTTCCCTGTGATCTCGAACACGATGATCACCGACGTGAGCGGCGCTCTTGCGACCGCGGCAAAGGTGGCTGCCATACCCACAACAGCGAAGGCACCGGGTTCGATCTCGGAGAAGGTCCACAGCGGATCGACGAGTTGGGCGAAACCCGACCCGACGGCGCCGCCGATGAAAAGAGCCGCCATGAAGCTGCCGACAGAGCCACCCCCCTCTCTGGTCAGAGCGGTTGTCACCATCTTGATTCCGGCGAGGGCGAACAACGCATACCAGGCCTCGGAACTATCGCCGCCCCCGGCAAGAAGGCCGCTCAAGAACCGCTGACCCGTTCCTAGGGCATTGGGGAAGAAGAGACCGATGGTTCCGATGAGAATGCCAGCGCCGATTGGGAGCACCCATCCGGGGACGCGCCGAGGGAGGCGAAACAAGCTTGTCGAGGCAAGAACCCTGATGAAGGCGACGCCGAAGAGGACGGCGACGACGGCGAGCGCCGCATAGAGCAATAGCTGCAACGGGTCGGCGAGGTCATACGCCGGGGACGTCAGCAGCCGTTCTTCACCAACCAGCTGCTGAGTGACCACCGCCGCCATCACCGAGGTGATGACAATCGCATTGAGATGGCGAACCGAGAAGGAGCGGAGGACCACCTCCATAGCGAACAGCATCCCGGCGATGGGAGCGTTGAAGGAGGCACCAACCCCGGCGCCGGCGCCGGCGGCCACCAGGCTCTGGATCTGGTCGTGGCCGAACCCCGTATAGCGGGCGAAGGAAGACCCGATTGTGCCACCGATCAGGGCGATCGGTCCCTCTCGCCCACCCGACCCGCCCAGGCCGAGGGTGACGGCGGTTGCTGCGATCTTCGCGGGGATCAACCTGGTAGGGAGATAACCGCCGTGCAGACTGGTGGCCACAATCGTCTCGGTGACACCGCCGCTGGCGACCCCGGGCCCGAACCACCGATTCAGCGACCACGAGATCAGCAGGCCGATCGGGATGGAGACGAGAAAGAGCCATCTCCCCCAGCTGAGGGCGTCGTCGACCGATCGGAACACGGAGAACACGACCGCGATCGCCCACACCAACAGCGCAGCCCCGAGCCCGACCAGCACGCCGACGACGAGCGCCGCGGTCAAAAACGCGGGCGCGCCTCGCGAGGCGAATTGATCTCTGGCCCAACGCTGGAACTGGATCATGCTCGGAACGGTAACGAGTCGTGAGTCGTGAGTCGTGAGTCGCGAGACCGCGGTCCCCGGTGGAAAGCCATTCGGCCCTGCCGGGATAACCCGGCGCGTCGATACGCTGGCGGCAGGCGGTGACCCTCGTCGGGAGCACTTGTGAAGTTTCGGCCACATGTAGACCACGAGACCGGGGATCGGTATCTTCCCGTGTCCAAGCGAGGTGATGCGCTGCTCCACGACTCGTTCCTCAACAAGGGCGAGGCCTTCACCCGGGACGAGCGGAGCGCCTTGGCCCTGGAAGGGCTGCTACCCGACCATGTCGCTACTTTGGAAGAGCAGCTCGTTCGCGTCCGCACCCAGCTCGATCAGAAGCAGTCCGATCTCGAGAAGAACATCTATCTCAACAGTTTGATGGATAGGAACGAGGTCTTGTTCTACCGGTTCATCATGGACAATCTCGATGAGACCGTCCCGATCATCTACACCCCGACCGTGGCAGCTGCCTGCCGGTACTGGAGCCGTATCTATCGATCGGCACACGGCCTGTACATCACACCACGCGATCGCGGGCGCATCGCCGAGTTGCTGCTGGCGAGGACGGTCGAGCAGCCACCGATCATCGTCGCCACCGACAACGAGCGCATCCTGGGGATCGGCGATCAGGGTGCCGGGGGGATGGGTATCCCGATCGGCAAGCTCGCTCTCTACACCGCGGCGGCCGGGATCAGCCCGGCACGGTGCATACCGGTGTCGATCGACGTTGGCACCAACAACGCCGAGCTTCTCGAAGACCCGCTCTATCTCGGTTACAAGGAGACCCGGCTCCGTGGAGGTGCCTACGACGAGCTGATTGAGGAGTTCGTTCACGCGGTCAAGGAGGTGTTCCCGGATGGGGTATTGCAGTGGGAGGACTTCGCCAACCGGACGAGCTTCCACCATCTCGACAGCTACCGGCATTACCTGCCGTCCTTCAACGACGACATTCAGGGCACTGCGGCCATGGTCGTTGCCGGCCTCATCGCGGCGACGCGCCACCTCGGGGGGACGCTGGCCGAGCACCGTGTGGTGATCGCTGGCGCCGGCTCTGCGGGGTACGGCATCCGCGACCAGATCGCGCACGCCATGCAGGCCGACGTGGTGTCGCTCGACGACGCACGGCAACAGATCTTCGTGCTCGACAGCCGCGGGCTGGTCGTGGAGGACCGACCCGCGCTCACTGATGTAAAGCAGCGCCTGGCCACATCGGCCGAGGTCGTTGCCGGTTGGGACACGACCGAGGCCCCGCCGTCGCTGCTCGACGTCATTAGGAACGTGCGCCCATCTGTGCTGATCGGGGTCAGCGGAAGCGCCGGCCTTTTCGACGAGGCGATCGTCTCGGAGATGGCGGCGCAGGTGGATCGCCCCATCATTTTGCCGCTGTCGAATCCGACGAGCCACACCGAGGTGACACCGAAGCATGCGCTGGCTTGGGCGGATGGACGGGCGCTCATTGCCACGGGGAGCCCGTTCGCGCCGTGTGAGTACGAGGGAACGACCCACCACTTCGGCCAGGCGAACAACGTGTTCATCTTCCCCGGTGTCGGACTCGGAGTCCTCACCAGCAGGGCAAGGCAGGTCACCGATCGCATGTTCTTGTCCGCGGCGCGAGCGCTCGCTGACATGGTGAGCGACGAGTTGGTGAATAAGGGTCAGCTGTATCCCGACATGGCGGACGTGCGATCGGTGTCAAAGGCGGTTGCCTTGGCGGTTGCCTCTGAGGCGATCGCCGAAGGTGTCGCCGAACCGATGGATGACCTCGAAGCAGCAATCGACGAGGAGATGTGGCAACCGGAGTACCTGCCCTACCGAGCGGCAGGCGATTGAAGACGAGTCGCGAGTTCCCAATGGGAACTGGGAACTCGTTTCAGGCAACAGGCGTCAGCCGTCAGAGCCCCGGCGGGGAGATCAGGTCTCGACTGGTTTTGCTGGCACCTGGTAACTGGTAACTGGCAGCTTCCTGTCTGGTGACTTTCGGTCCGGCGCCTTCTCCAGGGTGAGGGTGAACACCGTTTCCGACCCGTCGTGGTCGTAGGTGAGATCTCCGCCCATGTGATGGGCGAGCTGGCGGGAGACGGTGAGTCCGAGGCCGACCGAACCGGTCACTCCGGATCGCCGGCTGGCTCGGAAGTACGGTTCGAAAATGGTTGCGCGAAGCTGCCGTGGGAGCGGGCTGCCGTTGTCTCGGACCTCGAGCGTGGTGTGATCTCCTGCCTCGGCTATAACGACTCGTGTCGACGGTCCACCGTATCGGATGGCGTTGGTGAGGAGGTTCCGAATGATCTGCCGGACACGAGTCGGGTCGGCAAGCACAGGATCGATGTCGTCGTCGGCCTCGACCGGGATCGTGTTGCCGACGGATCGAAGCACCGCGGCGGCCTCAACGGCAAGGTCTACCGGCTGCGAGATGAACTCGAGTCCACCGGTGTCGGTGCGGGCTGCCACCAGCAGGTCGTCCACGATGCGGGACACGTCGAGACTCTGCTCAGCGATGATCGCGATCAGCTCTTGTTTCTCGTTTTCAGAAAACGTCCCGTGTGCAGTACGCAGTTCCTCAGAGATACCGACGATGGCGGTGAGTGGTGTGCGTAGCTCGTGCGATACGGTGGCAACGAACTGGTCCTTGGACCGGATCAGCTCGTGCAGCTGGCGCTCCACGTCGCGCTGGTGGGTGATGTCCACGATGGCCACGATCACGTTGGTCAGATCGAGTGCGCCTTCGACCCGTGGGGCGCTCCAAACCAGGAGGGCCTCGATCGGAATATCGGAGATGCCGAGGTCTCCGATCAAATCGGTGGCAACGGTTTCTTCGTCGTTCCAGATCGCCATGAACTGTGGAATCAGCGCCTCGGACGCACCGTCGGACAGCCTGTCTCCGTTGAGTGTGCCGAGGAGCTCGGCGCGAGTCGGCCGCTTGGTGAGGCTGACCGCGGCCTGGTTGGCATCGGTGACGCAGACGAGGGAGGCGAGCCGACGAACCTCCCCCTGGTGGATATCCAGGTACTCTTCGAGATCTTCGACACCGTCGTCTCTCAACCGCTGCAGCGCCTGACCGACAAGGGAGAAATCCTCTTCCCACAGCGACACGGGGGCGTGCTCGAAGAGGTTTCTGTGGCGCTTCTCGCGGTGCTCGAACTCACGTCTGATCCACGACAACAGCGCAGCACCGAAGGCCACGGATATCGTGACCAGGACCGCTTGCAAGATCTGGACGTCCGGGGCCGGCCACCACAACCGGGAGGCGAACACGAGTGTCGAGTAGGACACGATGTACGGCACGACCCACCTGGCTTGTATGAAGAAGGCACCGGTGATTCCGATGGTGACCAGCGGCACCAGAGACGCATTGGAGAGATCGACGTTGCCGAGGGCGCGGTTCTGGATGACGATGACCACTGCCGCGGTGAACAGCACGGGCAGCAGGTGATCACGGTCGGTGATCAATATGAAGGCACCCATGGCCGTCACGATCGCGGGTCCGGCCACCCCGGCGACCATGGCCATGTCCTGGTTGTACCACCCTGCCCAGAGGAAGGCGAGGACGGCACCGAACGCCAGTGCCGTGGTCAGTTGGAGGAGGGTGCGCTCGACCTCTCGCGACGGCGCGGCGCGTCCCATGTTGCGCATGGTTTGGTATCGGCCGGAACGGGCTGCGGATAAAGCGGCCGGGGGCTACGACGTGCCGCCGACGAGGTGAAGCTCGGGGTTGCTGCCCTCGGAGATCGTGCTGTACGTACCGTCCATGCGGAAGGCAAGCGACTCGCCCTGTCGCTCATCTGGTGCCGGTGCCTCGCACGGGGGTGAAGCCAACGCCTCACCCACCGACATGTCCGCACCGCGATGCCACATCCACACAGTGTCATACCCACGAAAGGCGATCGTCGACCCATCCCAGGACACATCCGCTGCGGTCACAACGGCGCCAAGCTCGACGCTTGTGACCAGCTCCATGACGGTGGCATCGTCGGTGCCGATGGACGCCCGGTAGACCTGCGCGCCGCTGGGATCCTTGGTGACGATGTGGATGAACCCATCGGCGATGAATACCGCCTCGGCGTCGTGTCCACCGTCGGGAAAGTCGAGCGTGAGCGCCACCGACCCCGGTAGCGAATCGGTCAGCGTTTTCGGATCCTGGTCGGGGACGCGGTAAATGGTGACTCGCCCGTCCCGGATGTCGAAGTTGTCTCCGATGTCACCGATGTACAGGTAGGAAAGGCCGGCCTCGGGACCCGGCCCCGACGCGATGTCCTCCCAGTCGAACGCCAATGCGCCGGTGACAACGAACGCCCCGAGGTCCTCGCCGGCGGGTCCTAACGCATAGAGGATGGCGTCATCCCCCGAGTCGTTGTGGGCCCAGATCACGTCACCGGTGGCACGAGAGGCGGTAATCCCGGATGTCTCCGTTAGCGCCTCGGATGCCACCGCACCGGCGACGGCCACCTCGGTATACCGGTCACAGGCCGTTGTTCCGGGAGCGAGTGTCGACCGCGGCGGAGTTGTGGTCGATGTTGTTGTGGCCAACGTTGTCGTCGTAGTGGTCGCGACATCCGCCGCGGTCGTCGCCGAGGGAGTGGCGGCGAGCTCCTCGTTGCGCGATGCAAGAAACAAGGCGATAGCGATTGCTCCTATCGAGATCGCCACGATGAGGAGCCATGAGCGGCGATCCATCGGAGAGAGGCTAGGGCTACTTGTTACTTGTTCTTGCTACTCATATCCGGCTCCGCCAGGAGTCGGAGCGCAATCGCTTCGGCGAGGATTCCACGGCGAAGGTCCTGCAGGTTCAGGCATGGGCTGGGAAGCTAGCTGTCGGTCCCGGGTCTCTACACTGAGCTCACGATGGGCGAGCTTCAGGCGGACGAGCAACGATTCTCGGTGGAGGAAGTCGGCGAGCTGATCGATCTCGCGGCACGCCTCGACGAGCTGGCGACGTCGGATGGGCTGTTACACGAAGACCTGCTGCGGGTGGCCGATGAGGTTGGGATCTCGCCGGCGGCGATCGAACGTGCGGTGGTCGAGGATCGAGCGACTCGCCGCCGCATGACAAAACAGGCGCGCAAGCGGGTTCGCAGACGAATGCGGTTCGTGCGGCACACGGTCGTCTATGCGGTCGTCCTCTCCAGCCTGTTGCTGATCGATGCCCTCAACGGGGGCGGCTGGTGGTTCTACTACGTCGCCGCCCTGTGGGGCGCCGCGTTGGCACTCCAGGGAACCCGCTTTCTCACCAGGAGGTCGGGCCCGGTGGAGGAGGGCATGTTGGAGCGAGAGCTGAGCCCGCGGGCTTGACTCATCGCCTACCTACCCATGGGGCCCCGGGGACTTCCAGCTCAGCCCAGGTCACTCGGGCGTTGCGGTCACCGGAGATCCCGGCGTCGAAGGTGATGTCGAACTTGGTCCGCAGGTCGGTGTAGTCGGTGATGGCGTCGGCTTCAGCAGCCGACACGGTGAACGAGTCCGAGATCCAGTTCAGGTGGTCGATCCGGACATGACTCTTGGAGGCGATCACCACAACGTCGGCGGCAAGCAGGTCCCCATATTCGTCGATGAAGGCGTCCAGGTTCGTGGAGCCGGCTTCCTCTTCGCCCTCGATGAGGAGCTTGACGCCGACCGGGACCGCCGTCGAATGCACGAATCGCTGCGGCGTGGAGGACCACCCCGGCTTTGTCTTCTGCCGTCCCACGGCCGCACAGGCGACCATCGCGTTCGGTCGCCTCGAACGGCGGAGAGACCCACTCCTCGGCCGGACCTGGTGGCTGTACGTCGTGGTGTGCATGCAGCAGCACGGTCGGTGTTCCCGCAGGGCCCTCCACCTCGGCGTATACCGCGGGGTGTGCCCCCTCGATCTCGAGGAGACGAACCCTAGACACTCCCGAGTCGTGCAGGAGATCGGCGACGGCGTCGGCCGACCGCCGCACCTCTGCGGCGTCGAAATCCGGAGCCGAAACGGAGGGAATCCGAACCAGCTCCTCGAGTTCTTTGCGCGTTCTGGCGAAGCCCGCGTCGACGGCGGAAGCGAGACCATCATGCACGGGTTGGGCAGGCTAGCCCCCCGGGGGCTCATGCTGGAGTGGGGATCTCTGTGATTGCAGTTCGTCCATCCGCTTGACGCTTCGACCCAGCGTTGCTGTATCGGTACTGGGTGCTGGCCGCTGATTGCTCGCTTCCTCCGCCAGCAGCCTCAAGGCGATCGCCTCGGCAAGGACTCCGCTCCTGAAATCCTGAAGGCTCACGCTCTCGTTGGGCGCATGGGCGTTGCTGGTCGAGTCGGCGACACCGTTGATAATGATGCGCGCCGTGGGGTGTGCGTGTTGGAACGCCGACACGATCGGGATCGAACCGCCGACGCCAACCTCGACGACATCGCCGCCGTACGCCACCGATAGCCCCTCCGCGAACATCTGGATCGCCGGCCCGTCCGTGTCGACCTCAAAGGCCCTCTCCGATGCGCCCGGAGTGATCGTGACCTGGGTTCCCCACGGTACCGCAGATTCCAGATGCGCCACCAGCGCCGCCATGGCCCCTTCTGGGTCCTGGCCCGGGGCGATCCGCATTGAGACCTTCGCCCTGGCTGTGGGGACGATCTGGTTGACCGCATGCGAGATCGCCGGCGCATCGAGAGCCAGCACCGAGATAGACGGTCGCCGCCACATTCGCGAGGTGAGGCTATCGGACCCCATGAGTTCGATGCCATCCACGACGCCGATCTCGCTGCGGAACTCTTCTTCGGTGAGGCCGAGGTCATCGGCGTCTCCGCTTACCAGGCCGGCGACGGCGACGCCTCCATCGTTATCATGAAGCGAAGCGATCATGCGGGCCAGGACGGTGATGGCGTCGGGCACCGTTCCACCGTATTGGCCGCTGTGCACCGCGGTGTCCAGAGTGGTCACCTCGACGATGCAGTCGACGAGGCCTCGCAGTGTGGTGGTGATCGAAGGAACGCCCGGCTTCCAATTGACGGAATCGGCGATCACCACCACATCGGCGGCCAGGAGCTCACCGTACCGGTCGATGAAGGCACCCAAGTGCGTCGAGCCCACCGCTTCTTCGCCCTCGATGAACAGCTTCACATTGACCGGGACTGCTCCGTCGAAGGCGCGGATGGCTGCGGCGTGCAGGACCACTCCGGCCTTGTTGTCCGCCACCCCGCGGCCGTACAGCCGACCGCCGCGTTCAACCGGTTCGAACGGCGAAGACTTCCACTCCTCGGCTGGCCCGGGTGGCTGCACGTCGTGGTGGGCGTAGAGCAACACCGTCGGCGCTCCCTGAGGCCCTTCTATCTCGCCGTATACGGCAGGGTGCGCTCCTTCGATTTCGAGGAGGCGTACCTGGGACACGCCGGAGCTGCGCAACAGCCCGGCGACGGCTTGGGCAGAGTGCCCCAGCTCTACCGCGTCGAAGTCTGGATCGGAAACCGATGGGATCCTGATGAGCGATTCGAGCTCGTGTCGGGTTCTGGCGAAGTCGGCGTCGACGGCGAAAGCGAGATCCTCGTGTGTCGGCGGACGGAAACCGACGACGCGAAGGCCGAGCGGGTACGGCTCTGCGGAGGCGGGGTTCGCTTCGAGGCCCTGTGTGGTGGCCGAGAATGCCCTGTCGTCGGGTTCGTCGAGGACGTCCTTGGCGAGGGCAGCCATAGTGCGGGCTGCTTCGTTGATGGCGAGCATGGCTTCGGCGTACAAGCCGGTGAGTTGGGCAGCGGCTACCTTGTCGGCGGCTGCCTTCTCCGCGGCTACCTTGTCGGCGGCTGCCTTCTGGGCCTCGGCGGCGGCCTTCTCGGCGGCGGCCTTCTCCGCGGCTGCCTTCTCCGCGGCGGCCTTCTCCGCGGCTACCTTGTCGGCGGCTGCCTTCTCCGCGGCTGCCTTCTCGGCGGCGGCCTTCTCCGCGGTTGCCTTCTGGGCCTCGGCGGCGGCTTTGTCGGCGGCGGCCTTCTCCGCGGCTGCCTTCTGGGCCTCGGCGGCGGCTTTGTCGGCGGCTGCCTTCTCGGCGGCGGCCTTCTC
>PVMK01121532.1_pt1 | contig 52363 bp, 64 predicted proteins | sample 1853481 | NCBI WGS metagenome assembly PVMK01 (sample SAMN08533507, study PRJNA380276) | Marine sediment metagenome, whole genome shotgun sequencing project.
TGATTATTACCGTGAAAACAAAAAACAAAGACGTGTAGTCCACAGTTGTCCTCATTGTAATTTTGAGACAACATATGGTAAGTGTGTTTTGATCAACCATATCAATGCGCACCATACAGAAGAATGTAATCGTCCTTTTCAGTGTTCGTGTTGTAACAGAGGATTCGCCCAAAAAGCCCACCTAGTGGCGCATCTCAAAAAGGTTCACAATGTAATTGATCCTAATCTAGAGAAGAAGAATGGAGCCATTCTCTATTTTATAACTCCAACCGAGTTGATACCCAAGTCTTATAAGACGAAGGCAAGGCGCGACTTTTATAATAACCATCCTAAGTTGAATAGTAGAGACATAAGGAACGGTATACATACTTATATGACAAAAAATGATAATAATGTGTGTCTTCGTAATCACGATATCCATTATGATCAAAAAAAAGGCTTTATTAATCTTAAAAAGATTCAATTAAAAGAGCCAATTCAAGTGCAAAAAAAATATCAGACGCCAACGCTTATTAGAAATTCTTCAAAATAGATTATATACGTTTGCTTTGTTTAGAAAACAATTATTTTTTATTTTTTATTTGTATAATGCAGTCGCCATATTTAAAATCTCAAATCATTACTTACATGGGAAATAAAAGAAAATTATTGCCACAAATAAATGATATCATTGACATGGTAAAGCAAGATTTGAATAGTGTAACCTTTGAAACCGCCGATGCTTTTTCCGGTTCGGGTATTGTTTCAAGGCTTCTTAAAACGCGATCTACCAAATTATATGTGAATGATATTGCTGGTTATTCTGAAACATTGAACTCTTGTTATTTGGATACTCCGGATGAAGAAAAAAAAGCTAATATTCAAAAATATATTGATGAGGCAAATTCGTTTGCCCATGGTACCGATGATTTAAGCGTACCTAGATGGATACAGAGACATTGGGCTCCGGCAAAGCAAATCAAAAAAGAAAACAGAGTCTATTATACACATCAGAATGGCAAGCTTATCGATAGATACCGATTTTTTATATCGTCCATTCCAGAAGAGTACAGACCTTATTTATTGTCCATGTTATTGGTAAAAAGTTCTATTCATAATAATACCAATGGTCAATTCTCAGCATTTTATAAGGATGAAAATGGTATAGGTAAATATGGTGGTAAAAAAGAGATAGATGTTAAAAGAATAACATCGCCTATTCGACTCGAAATGCCAGTTTTCTCTCCAAATAAATGTAAAGTGGTTGTTTCAAAAGAGGATTCAAATAATTGGATTAAAAAAATCCCTTCCGTTGATCTTATGTATTTAGACCCTCCTTATAACAAGCATCCATATTCTATTTATTATTTTATGCTTGACATTATTAATGACTGGAAGACGGATATCAATATTCCCAATTCCAATAGAGGTCAGCCAAAAAATTGGGTAAAATCGCCTTACAATAGTTTTAACAAGGCTGAGGATGCTTTTAAAAATCTAGTAAAGAATATCAAATCCAAATTCATCTTATTATCCTACAATAACAAAGGCATCATACCTATTAAGACTCTTGAAAAAATTCTTAAAACGAGGGGTAAATTATATAAATTCCCCCTTACTCATAAAACTTATAATAAATTAAAAGGTATTGCTTCTTATAAACGAGAGGCGGAATGGAGTGAAGTAAAGGAATTTATGTGGCTTGTTGATACTCGAAAAAATTGATATAAATCTTATACTTATTAAAACATTTAAACACGCGCAATGGAATTTACTCTCAATGCATACAGCATGGTTTTTAGCGAGCATAACGCTGCTAATAGATTAGAATATGGAAATAAGATTTTACTTCCATCTTCTATGCTCCCGGACCTTGATATTGAAAATGGTACGGTTTATTTTAGCGTGATGAATCCTAGAAATTGCAAGGAAATATTTGTCGGGGTTCATGAATATAACGATTCGCCTGGTATTTGTTTCCTTCCACACGCTATGATTGAACGACTTCATTTAAATGATGGGGAGCCGGCAATAATAAAGCAAATTAAAGATGTAGAGCCTGGGACTTATATTAAAATCAAACCGTACGAGAAAGCTTTTATTGAATTGGAGGATCCTAAAGCAATTTTGGAGAGATTTATAAGTGAAAACTACCCTATTTTATCTAAGAATGAAGTTATCATTATTAAATATTTAGATATTGAATATCATATTGAAGTGGTTGAATGTAACCCTTCTCATACGATTCAAACTACAAATTGTGATATTAATGTTGATTTTGAGAAACCTCTTGATATGATTGAAGATGAATCTAAGGTAGAGGAAAGAATTCCGTCGCCACCTACTGTGCAAAATACAGTAGTCCATCGAGAATCAAATGAATTTAGAACAATAGACAATCTTGAACGATTTCCTGGTATAGGGCGAAGATTGGGGTCATCATAAGATATAAAAATTGTCATATCATAATATATAAATGCGAGTTGTATATCATAACAATCAAACAAAATTAGAGAAAAAAAGCAAGGATACATGGAATTTAACTGTAAATTGGGAAGGTCCTACTAAGAAGTTTTGGATTAATTTTCCTTATCCTTTATTAAAAATTATAAAACAAACAAATAATATCAACGACAGTTACAAACAATTCACTATTAAAGCCGAAAGTGTCAAATCGTTGGCATCTTTTTTAAAGGAAAAGAAGAATCATTTATCTTATGATAGCAGTATTGAAATGCTTTTTGATCTCGGAAACCAATTACAATCTTTAGAAAGATTCTATATGGGAATACCATTTATGGATATCAATGACATCATTGTTGTTGACGAAAAACATTATTTTTATTTAAATGATAATAAACTATTAGATATCAAAAATAATAAACTCGATATTGACGAACCTTATAAAAAATCATTGTTTTTCTCTCCAGAATTAGATAATATTAAACAATTACCAACATCAATTAGTTATAAGGCTGGGTTTTATAGTCTAGCATCCATGGTTGTATTCTGTATGTTAGATGATAAAATAACAGAAGATAATAAAAATGCGGTTATGGCTCCTATTTATACTAGTAAACTGTATTGGGCGTTAATGAGAATGCTTGAAAAGGATCCTAGCGATAGATTTTATTTGATTATTTAATTTCTTTAGATAATCTATATGAGTCTAGCCGTATTAGCAAGAAAAACAAAAACAAAACAAAGATTAAAATCAACTACGTGTGGTAATGGTAGAAGTCGCAATGGTCAGCAGGGTCGAAGCGTAGGATTTGTTTTAAATATGACTGGTCGCGGAGGAGGAATTGGTCTATCGGGCATGTCATACAAACAGCGTGGTGCAAGTTGTAGAAACAAACAACCCGTTCCTTGTGGATGTAAAGGATGTTGCTCTGGTAATTGCAAGACAGGACAAGCGGGTACGTGCTGTAAAGCAGATAAGATTGTTTCGCAAGAACGTCGTGCCAACTGCGGAGAATGTTGGTATGGAGGTATGAGTCAGCCAGCCCCTCAGATGTCATATCGCAATTATATCAACAGAAAAGCAAATGGAGCTTATAGACCAGGAGGAAAAGTATGCTGTAAGACAACAGAATGTCCTATTTGTGTAATAGATTGGGATCCAAACAACGGTCCAACTAGCGTGTCGGGTCCTCAGGTAATATTATCGGTAGGAAATAATTCTATTAATAGTTTAACAATAAACAAAAATATATTTAATGCAAATGAAAAGGGTTCAAGCTGTACTTCAAATGATATTCTATCATTCTTTAAATATATACTGGCACCACCTTTTAATGCTTCTAAAATATGGACATTTGTGTTAGTTGTACCTCTTTCTTCAATGGCTACTTCTTTTACATTAGGAGGTATGAATGTACCCTTGTCTAATCCTACGATTGATACACAAAAGAAAATTAAAATTTATACTCTAGATGCAAATAGTAACAGTGAAATAGTTAAATATACTGGTTATACAAGACAGGTTAGTATATCATTAAATAATGATCAAAAATGTCGTAAGCCTCAGGTAACCTGGAAACAGCACCCCAATATTGCAGCAAGTACAATTACAGAGCACCGAAGACAATCTACTATTCGATGCGCAAATGGGTTAATTAAAAGAAATCCTGTTTACCTAGGAAAAACCCTTCTTTCAAATAGAATAAATGCTAAACCAGTTTGTTCATGGTATAATCCTGTAACTTGTAAGTATGAGACTGTAAAAGGTCCCAACCCACTTACACAAAGTTGTCAAAGAACTACAACATTGCCTATTAAAAGTAGATTAGGATATACCAGAATCAATAAGAATTGGTGTAATACTACAAAAAGTTTAACAGTTAATAATAGTGCAAGTGATCAAATAGCAAAACGGAAACAACGTGCTTTCTTATGTCCTTGTGGTCCAGAGGAAGACACTTGTAGTCCAGAATGCGATGGAGAGAATAATATTGTTAATTTGAGTGTTGAATATCCAGTTAATGGTGGTATCGGTAAATTATCTGGACCCGATAAACTATGTAGATGTGATACTACTTTTATTCTTAACGTGAAAGAGGCAAGTGGAGCCATTCCCAATGGATATTTGTCACCTATTAATCCCGTAGATATTTTTAATCAATTGCCGCCGCCTTTGACCTGGGATGATATCACACCACAAATACTAAGAGATTTATATCCAGGTAAAATTTTATTCTTTACCACTGATTTAGTTACTTTTAAAATCCCTCCTGAATGGTGTACAGCAGGGTATAAAAAACTATATTTATTTGAAGAAAGTAATCCTCCAACGGGGCTTGACGGTGTTACTCCTGCTAGTTGGGATATATGTGCTCCTAGCTGTGAAAACCAGAAAAGACAGAAAAGTCGTTATTGTTATCCTCGCCCTATGGCAACGGGAAAATGTAGAGGTTTAATAGATTTTTCTACTAAAAGTACCGTTGCTTGTTTGCGAAAAGCTCAGTGTAATAAATAAAAATTGATTATAATACTATCTTAAAAACATCGTATTATAATTTCATAAAATGACCTGGAAACTTGTACTGGTGCGTAATCATGAATTCCTAAAACCACTATATGCCAAAAAAATAGAAAAAAGAAATAAAGAATTTCTAGAATCTAGAATTGATGAGATTGATTCAGGATTTGATTTATTTATACCCCCCAGTAGTACTGAAGATGGAAATTGGTATGTTGGTGGCAATACCACATTATTTATCCCTCTAGGTATTAAATTGGCGAGTTATTCAAATGGTGGTTCTGAAATTTCTAGACCGTATACTATTCATCCTCGTAGTTCAATATGGAAAAATAAGCCTATTCGTCTAGCCAATTGTACTGGTATTATTGATGCAGGTTATCGAGGAGAATTAGGAATTGCTCTAGATAATATTCGAAACAAGCCTTTTAAAATTGAAAAAGGGTGGCGATTGGTACAAGCTTGTAGTAATGATCTCATGCCTTTTAAAGTGGAATTTGTAAATGAGCTAAATGAAACAAGGCGTGGAGAAGGTGGATTTGGTTCAACTGGACAATGATTCATCATTATCATTTAACATTTTATTAGATGTTTCAGTGTAGTGTTTTAAGGCTTCTTTATTCTTTAAATTTTTCTTACAACTAGGACAAATATAGGTATAAATTTCGTATTTCATTTCTTTTTTTTCATCAAATTTTGTTTTAAAAAGTAATAAATGACTTGTTATAACCCCGCATATCATACATCCTTGTAACCATCCTTTTTGTGGTAGATGGGTTTCTTCATAAAGATATACTTTTCTTATTGTTGGCATACTTTATAATTTGATTCTTTTTTCGAGAATTATAATACGTTCTAAGGCGATATAAAAGATAATCATCGGGCCTTTTTCTTAGTGCTCTTTTTTGGGTGTTTATTAATTCTAAGTCATTAATGATTAGTGCTATGCGGTGCTGGGTCATATAAATTATATAAATTTTTATTTTTATATAATTTATTAATAATTTGATCCAAACCATGGTCTACCAGTCACGCTCCAGCGAGCACCAATCATTGCTCCCAAACTACCAGTTATCCATACATCTCTCCAATCTACGATAAAATCGGGTCTTGTGTTCGCAGATAAACACCAACCTATTAAAACTGCTGCGGACGTAGTTACACCGGTGATTCCAGCTACTACTAATGGATTTGGAACTCTATTTGACATATATAATAGTAATCTGTTTTATTTAAATAAGTTTTTGAATGAAGCCAGTAACAAAAAATAAGTTACTGGTTTCATGGGGTTCTACGCGCTCTTCCTCTGAGCTACCTTCGCTTACGCAAAGGGCAGGTTTCGATCCTGCGACCTCGTGCTAATAATGCAATGAAATATTTGCTGTGTGAAACCATTTTTGCACCTTCCGGTAATCGAAACCGGGGCACTTCCTTGGAAGGGAAATATGTTACCACTACACCAAAGGTGCTATGGCGACCAGTTGAGGCATTTAATCCTCTTGACAGATCATTTTCCGGACACTGTGAGTTGAACACAGGACCAATCGATCTACAGTCGATCGCTCTACCATCTGAGCTATGTCCGGCAGAGTTACAGGTTGGAATATATACATGGTCTTATTAAATAAGAAATTGTTTGCTGTTACCAACCATTTTTATAAATATATAAACTTTATTTATATATCCTTTGCTCTAGATTTCCTTTTGAATCTAGGCTATACGGCTACGGCTACTCCCTTAAACGCTACTCCCTTAAACGCTACTCCCAAAACGCTACTCCCAAAACGCTACTCCCAAAACGCTACTCCCAAAACGCTACTCCCTAAACACACTCCGTTCATCATTATTTTATTTCCATAACTATTTATGCCTCACAAATAAAATAATATGCTGTCAAAAGGTCTCGTCTGTCCCGATAGTCAAGAGTCTATCCTCTTTGTCATCTCGCTTTTCAAGATTGTCAGTTTTCGTACCCCTCCGTTCCTTGTAAAGACTCTCACTCTTTACCACTTGTACAAAACAGTTATATTATATGATTTGATTGCTGTATTTTGACTAGTTGCTGGAACCGTTAATTCTATTTAGTTTGTTTTGGTTGCTGTGTGGTTCACACTATATAAAAGCACCAATCCTTTAAATGGGTTGTATATACAATTTAATTTTTATAACTTATTAAAAGAATCGTGGAGATTATTATTATAATGACTGAAGAAGCAGATTTATGTATTATATGTTATTCAGAATTAGATTGTTCTGGTAGTGTAACTTATTCATTACCTGAATGTGGTCATACTTTTCATCAAAATTGTATCATGCATTGGTTCAGACAAGCAAATTCAAAATGTCCACTTTGTAATAATACAGGACCTTTTAATGGACACCCAAATGATCAGCGATCGCGTTGGAATTATCCATTTGAACGCTATAAAGTTTTGCGTAGGTTATCAAGAAAGAAAGATGCTCCCAAAGATCTTGTAAAAGGTATAGAACTTATCAAAAAAAATGAACAAAAATTAGTTGATTTACGAAAGCAATTAAAAGATTTTAAAAAGACTGAAATAATTATTGATGGTATAACTGTTACTAAAAATGATATTATAAAAGAACATGTGGCTCTTAAAAATAAGAAAAGTCGAGTGTCTTGGAAAATAAGAAAACAAAAAAGAAGTTTGGCAGATAAATTAAATATAAGCCCAATAATTTTAGTAGAGAAGGTAAGTGTTTAAACGCTGAGAACGCCGTTGGAAAGATTCATTTCTATTTGTTGTCGCAACTGTCGTTCATCATCGGAATCAACGGAAGCTGCAAGAATCAAACTAATTTCTTCTTGTGAAATAAGCGTATTATTAATTGCAGAGGCAATGCCAGTACCTCGACCCATTACTGTATGAAGTGTATCATCTGGAGATGTTTGTTCCAAAATTTCAATAAGATCTTGACTAAGATCCTCATCAAATTCATCAAATTCATTTTCCAAATCGTCAGTGTCATAATCTGATCCATCAGACGAGTCAGCATATGAATTTGGATTTTTTCTTTCTGTAAATACCGCTCGACAGAGAGGGCACTTTTCGATGGGGTGACCTGCTTGAAAAGCCAAGCCATAACATTTCCAACAAACGCTGTGTGAACAAGTTGCAGATCGAGATAGCTCGTGAGCTTTTTTATCTTCTTGACAAATAGGACATGTTATCACTTGTTTTTTCATACACGCTGGACAATTTTCGCAAGATTCTAAATTCTTAGCGCATTTACTACACATCCCTGGACAATCAGAATGCAAACACTGCGTTTTATCATTACATCTACCTAAACAAGCGGTGCATGTTGCTCTCCCCAACCACGTGTCTTTATTTTCTTTTAGGAACGCTTTTTTTTGACCAAATGAAAGTTTCTCATATAGAGAATCAAATAGGAGACTTGTTTCATTCATTTTCTGAATTTTTAGCAAGTCTCTTTTATTTTTTTGCGTTCGTTTTCGTATGCGATCCAACCCCTCGCGAATTTTACACCTGTAATTCATCCAAGAACCACTACTAAGTTCTGCAAGTGGTTCCCATTTATAATTTCCATAAAGACAAATACAAATACAAAGGGCTCCATTTTTATCTTCTCGTAAAATACCGTCATTTTCCGGAATTGTGAAATCATACGCTTCAAAGGCGGACATTATTAGTTATATTAAAGTGATTATGTTCTTGTTACTTTAATTAGTATTTTAAAAGATTCAATTTTTTAAATTTTTTTTCTGCGAGTACTCTATAATGGCTTCTAATTCAGGAATAGCAGTTTTCGCTATGCAAAATTTACGTAATAAAATGGGCGATATCGAAGTTAATGCCGAAAATATAATGACAATTTTAAAGTTCACCATGGAGGTTGTGGAAGCAACCGAACTTAAGGGAGAAGCTCAGAAAACATTGTGTGTAAAATTACTTCGTGATGTAATTGTATCCGCTCCAATTACAGATGAAAAGGAAAAATTCCTTTTGGATATGGTAGATAACGGTACAGTAGGTAATACTATTGATTTGATTGTTGGGGCTACAAGAGGAGAAATTGATATCAATGTCGCAGCTCAAGTAGGAACTAGTTGTTGTATCGCATTTATGAAAAGAAGATAAATTAAACAATTTAAGCACTTTTGAATATATAATTAAAATGAAAATATATATTCTTACTCATTTTTCTGAAATAGATCCCCATGCCTTTTCATCACAACTGGATATTCAGGGACTTGAAAATGCAGATAAAATTGTAGGTCACTTAAAAGATAGAAAAATTGATAAAATATATTGCTCGCCGTATCTTAAAACAATACAAACAATTTATCCATTTTGTAATAAATACAATAAACAAATGAATATTGAACCTGCATTTCATGATGCAATGTTTAAATCTATAGACGCGAACGTTGATATTCATATTTGTAGAAATTATGCTAATCATTTTGGATACTCATACATTTCCGATTGCATTAATTATCATTATAAACCCAAACTTTTTTCAAGCAATATCTCATTACGAGAAAATGATATGATTGTTAAAAACAGAATTTTTTCATTTCTTCACAATATTTGTCATAGATACAAAAAAAAGATAAAAATATACTTATTGTTACTCACAAAATTATTACTAATTTTATAATTAAATTCTTTGATTTATCTGCAAATTGTTCATCTCTTGTTAATGAACAAATTACCGAAATTAATATTCCAGATACATGGGATGGAATTAGATTAGTTAAATCCTGATGCAAACTGTAATGTATATGTTTTAGCTTTCAAAAAATATTCTGCTCTGTCTCTTTTATATAATTCAGCAATTGATGGGACAAGCGGATCGTCTGGATTGGGATCATCTAAAAGTGAGCAAATAGAAATTAGTACCTTAGAAATTGTCAAAGCTGGACTCCATTGATCTTTTAAGATATCAAGGCAAATGCCTCCGCTTGAATTAATATTTGGGTGATAAATCTTGGTTGAAAAAGTAACGCGGGGTGGCTTATAAGGATAATCTGATGGAAAGTTTATATCTAAGAAAAAAACACCGCCTTCAAAAGGACTTTCTCCTGGTCCCATTAGCGTTGCTTGCCAATGAAAAATATCGTCGCCAACGGGCCCTGCGCTGCAATTTGCAGGAGGATCTTTCTTCAAATTTTCCAATTCTTTTGTAATTCTTTGAGCTGCCATTATCTATAAGAAATTATATTAAGTTATTCTTAATTTATTTATTAATTAATTTAAATATTTAAATTACTTATAGTTTGTTTAACTGATTGTAAAAAATTGAACTCTTTTTACCTATCAATAAACTAGTATACCTAACTCATATTTACCTATTTCAAAAATAGTAATTAAATGGCGCGTCTTCTTCAATCAAATATTGTTCACAGATTTGGATCTAGTACTTTTCCTTTCAGATTACCGCTGTCTACATCTCGGACAAATGAAACCATTGGACAAACGGTAGAACAGGCAATTGCTGATAATAATAGACTAGATTCCGGTATTAATCCTGAGAGAATTGATCCGGTCTTGCTAGCGCCTATGAAAGCAATTACTGCGCCGCTGGCTCAGCATTTTACATTTGACAAAGCTATTGGAGTAAAAAATACAAAGGTGGATTTCCATGCCGAACATGGACCGATGGGTCCGGGCACAACTTCAGTAAAATCTAGTTATCGTGATGACAAAGTCTGTCCACAGACTATAGGGCAAACCACTAAAGAGCGTTATACAGAATACTTCAACATTAACAAAGGAGATGATATTGCTCTTGCAATTAAAAGACACTTTATAGAAAATCCTGAACTGGTCTGTAGTGAAATGCTGAAGAATTTGAACTGCTGCGACTATATTATCCACGTATCAGGATCAATTATTAAAAAACCACCTGCTTTAGGTACTCTTATTGGTAGTGAAACTAGTGCTTATCTGGATAAATGTAAAATGAACCAACTTGAGATCAATCCATCTCAGTCATTGGGCAAACTTCGCATTGACTGGTTTCATAGGTCGTTCTTTGAGGGCTTTACATGGAATAAAAGCCTATTTACATTTACAAAATCCATTGAGACGTGGAATGAATCATGTACTGTCAAATATAACGGTAATTCAATAGCAGAATTTCAAATTCATAAAGGTAGAAATGCGGCAAAATTCAGATTTCGAATAAAGGCATTAGTAGGGATTATTCAGTCTGAGAGGATGGCATCCGTAATAATGACTACATAACTACCATATCTTTATGAACAATATGACATTAGTACAGAAAAATCAAAAAATTGAACATTTTTTCTGTCATGATGTGATAGACATACCCCAATCTATAACTAGACTTTACATACTAATTTGACACTTACTATGGCAAACAACAACTTTACATATGAAGTACCTGAGGGTGCTACTGAACAGGCATTACGCCGTTACACCAGTTGGCTCGATTCAGCCAAACTTGACGCCAAGGACCATCAGCTGGATGGTATGCAATTCTGCATGGATCGTGAGCTTGCTACTACTACTCCTTGTGGAGCCAAAGGTGGTATTATCGCTGATGAAATGGGTCTTGGTAAGACTATACTTATGCTTGGATGCATTGTTAGCAACTTTCGAGGCGCAACCGGAAGAAAAAACACCCTAGTTGTGCTACCTCCAGCACTTCTTGATCAGTGGATCTCGATTTTCAAGCAGTTTTTGGGACATACACCCCTTGTCTTCCACGGCAAGAAAGTCAAGGATTTCAATGCTGAACAACTTGTAAATGCTAGTGTGATAGTTACCACTTATGGTATGATTTCCACTGGCAGAAAACAAGCGTGTCCTTTATGGTCAATTCCATTCCATCGTCTCATTATGGACGAAGCACATCATGTGCGTAATACTGGAACACGGGCATTCTGCGGTGCTATGAAAATCAAAGCTGATATTAAATGGCTTGTCACAGGCACGCCTATACAGAACAGTAACACGGATCTTCTTGCTTTGTGTACTGTCCTTGGGTTGAAAAATGCGTTCATGGCTAACCGGGCAAACATCAAAGAGATCATCAAAACGCATCTTCTGCGTAGGACCAAAAAAAGCGTGGGTATAAAACTACCTGAGCTTGAAGAAGAGCTAATTACTGTTCCTTGGGCATCTCCCGAAGAAGAGAAACTAGCTAAAGAAATCCACTCTAAAGCCAGTTTCAGTGGCGTCTCTGCTGAAAATGTTGATGCGATTATTCACATACTTACCAATCACCCGCTCCCAATGCTGACGCGTGCTAGACAAACTTGTGTATTTCCACACTTGCTTCACAAAGCTGTGCATAAAATGCAACTTCAGGGAAGACTCCCTCCTGATATTAATCTTGGTAGAATCAAAACATGTAGCAAAGCCACTGCTATTGTCAAACATATCAATAAACGTAAATTCAACGGACGCAGAAAAATCATCTTTTGCCATTATCGTGGCGAGATCGACTTGCTCTGTGGTTTACTGAAAAAGCAGGGTATTAGCGTTGGAACCATTGATGGGCGTGTTTCAAAACGCCAAAGAAAAAATTTTCTTGAATATTCTGTGACAAAACGTCAGTTTACTAGCGTCTGTAAAAAGTGGCGAGAGAATGAGTTTGTATTTGAACGACTCAAGGGATTTCTTGGTCCTGATGTATTGGTAGTACAAATCCAAACAGCGTGCGAAGGTCTCAATCTTCAGCATTTTCAAGAGGTTTATTTCACAAGTCCTCACTGGAATCCGGCCGTAGAAGATCAATCTATCGCCAGAGCCCATCGCATCGGTCAAGATGAAAAGGTCAATGTGTTCAGATTCGTTATGCAGGATTTCAAAACCTGCTCTTGTGGCGAATCTAATTGCAAAAAAGAAGCACAAATTACTATTGACAGCTATTGTAGAATGGTTCAAGAGAAAAAGCGAGAACTTTGTGATGTTATCAAACCTGAATCCCCTTCATCATAAAAAAATAAAAAATAAAAAAAGGCATATGTACAATTAAAGCCCTTTTTTATTTTTTTATTTTATGATGAAGTTACTATCGTCTAGTTAGACGGCTACCTACATACATGGTCCCTACTCGCCGAAAATCTCGCCCGGATGGCTGACAGGGTTCGCATCCGGTGGCGCACCACATAATTAAAGCTATAAATAGGAAGAACATGCAAAAGGTGCCTAGGACAGCGTTACAAGCTTCATTGCTTTGACAAGTGCCGACAAGTGCCCCAACCAAGAGATCCGTTACAATTTCGCCAATAATATTGTCATCATCATCGTCCTCGGCTCTAGCAACCTTGATACCAAATGCAAGGATTGCGAAAAGAACTGGAAGTATAAATTTAAGATTTCTGTTTTTAAACATGTTGATAAGAGAGTGCGATTTGAATAGTGGTATCTTAGTGTACTAAATCCTCTTCAATTTTTTGAATTAAAATGCATAAAATATTCTATAATGACCTTTGTAATTACGGTTGCTGTTAAAATCTTTTTTTTATAGGGTTGTAAATCTGGAAAATACTGTACTGTAAACAATGCGAGTGCAATTTCTAAGAAAAAGTTAGGAAAGTAAAACAAGAACTTCCTGTTGTTGGTTCCTAGAAAAAATAGTGTTCCTATGAATCGGTATAGGAAAAGTCCAATTAATAGCTTTTTTTCTATATCCGACAAACCCGTGTTCTTCGTCTTATTATCATCCACTTTCTCTCCATTCCAATGATTAAGTATGAAAAATAAGAGCATGGAATATGAAATCATATCGTTTATTTTGTCATATCTTTGATACATTATTCCTTTGCAAATATTCCAGTCTTGTAAAAAAAAACGTGGAAGCCAGCAATCGATACTATCAGCAAATATTATTGAGACTATCTTTAAAAAAACGGGAATGTTCGGTGTAAATAAAATAATAAACGTAACAAATATTCTTAAAATACTACTTATTAATAAGTATGAGGATTGTTTGGTCATTTATAATATTTAAATATTAAATTTTAAAGAGGCAACAAACCCAATTTACATAGCAAATACATTAGTGTTTTAAAAAAATTGAAATCATTTTTGGACATAGGTAAAAAGTATACCACTCGCTATACTAGATCCTTCAACAACTAAAAAAAACTATATAATGCCCCACTCTTGCATTTTCGATTGGTCCACCTGTTCTAAGAGTCAATTCAAGTTCCGGTGTTATTCTTGTGGTGAGCAGGTCCAGCGCGGGGATAATATCACTATGACGCACTCCTATCGTGACGGAATGACACTTCGTTCCGGGATGCGTACGGGGACCACCCGCTGGGTTCACATTGGATGCACGCCTTGTCGTTGGCTCTCCTGGACAAACGGGACCTTCGATTCTTTCCTCAACGGAGTATGGACAGATTGGGATGCAAAAGTTCAAAGTGAGTTTGACGCACAAATATCAAGTTATGACGGGCATTGTTATCGCAGCGAATTCCTAGAAGATAAGGGTTATCCCGCGAAGAAATACATGTCTACTCGCATCAAACGAGGTGTGGTAAAATTCCAGGCTCTCTGGCGCGGATATCTTTACAAGAAGGCCCTTCCAATTGCGATTCAACAAGCACGCAGAGAAGCTGCACTCCGTGCATGGTTTGAACCTGGCGCTTTCAATCCAGGATGTGGACAAATGTACCGTTCGGTTGCTGAACGCGATAAGCGGGTTCCCAATCAACCGGATAACCGGTTTGATATAGGCGATATTGTAGAGTGTCCTTTTGATGTGAGTACGCGCAGGGAATCATTTCATCGGGGTATTATTGTGTTCGGACAGTACTTTGTAGCTGGCGAGGATGGGGCCGTTCGTCAAAACGGATGGCGTTATCTTGTCAAATTCAAAGATGGAGAAACGGTGTGCTATAATGAAGAGACTTTGATCCGTCGTACTCTTCAAGTCAAAGAAATCAAAGAAACGATGTCTAGTTCCGGAATGGAATGGAAAATGGAAGTACTACCACATTGCACATATACCAACCGATTCCGGGTACAAGCGCCACGGTGGCAGCACAAACTCCTTGTCAAACAAGGCAAGATTGAAGATGTTGGCTCGGACTTTTACCTATATCGGTTGGTAGCCGGTGGTCAGCTCAAATCATATAATGACGACTACTAAAGTAGTTATAAAAAAATTGAATTAAATTAAGTATTTTATAATAAAACTATTCTACCCATACCAATACAATGACCTACGAATACGGTTTCCATGCTTTTAACACTTTGATTCTCATTTGCTGTTGGATTACTATCTCATTTATGTTTATGCACTGGGCATTTACCCAATGTATGCAACAGTGTTCCTCTATGGTCGATAAATTTGAAGATCTCACTTCCCAATCAAATTCGGCTTCACGCACAAAATTAGACCCGTACTTGGGGTCGCATAAAATTCATAAAGAGTAGTTATGCATCGGCAATTACCAATTGCTTTTGATTAATTAACATATACTTTTCAAATTCTCTCCAAAATTCTTTGGACCTCCACTTTTTTTCTTGCATTTTTTCAATTGTTTGTATTGAAAATGGTCTTAGTTCCTTATCTGTCATTATTTTTCTTAGTAAAAACACTGTGATATGTTTATCTAATTCCATCTCTGCGATCTGTTTATATTTTGTTTTGAATTCTGAATATAATCTCATGTAAATAGCTGTACATTTAATATCTATCCACGTGGTCATATGTTTATTATAAAATGTTTTGAATTCCTCATTCTCCATTAAATTGGAGAGATCTTTTAAAAACTCATTGTTTTCAACAATCTTCTTTCCGTTATTAATTAAAATATCTTCTTGTTTATTGTGTTTTATTATTGAATCCATATATAATTATTATAAAATATGTTTTCAATATATTTTTCCTATTACATTGGTCCTAGTTCCATATCTGTCTCATCTTTTTTATCTGTATTATTTTTACCTTCGCAGCATTCTTCCTTACAAAAGGTATATATATCCCTTATACAACAGCAACAATCGATATAGTCAGATAAAGGCCCTTCTTTTAAAAAGCAGTACATAATTAAAGTTAGTGAAAGAGTAATGGTTGATATTTGCCATGAAGTTAATACGCTAATATCGTCACTCTCACAATCTGATTTTGATTTATTCGTATTTACTGCAACGTCATAACTTTGATCCATATTACCATTAATATTATTTACAACTGAGTTAATACACTCAACTGTATGATTTTGATATGTGATAATTGTTTTATTTTGATAGCTATAAACAAAAACTTTTTCATAGGTTGTGTTAAGAATTGTTTCATTAATGTATCTCGTTTTATTTATGTATCTCGTTTTATTTATATATCTCGTTTTATTTATGTATCTCGTTTTATTTATGTATCTCGGCGTATTAATATAGTTAGGTGTATCTATGTATCTTGTTTCATTTATGTACCTCGTTTCATTTATGTACCTTGTTTCATTTATGTATCTCGGCGTATTAATATAGTTAGGTGTATCTATGTATCTTGTTTCATTTATGTATCTCGGCGTATTAATATAGTTAGGTGTATCTATGTATCTTGTTTCATTTATGTATCTTGTTTCATTAATAATTTGAGTTACATTTATAGTTGAACTACACTCCGTTGTACCCACTATGTGGCGTCTTACTGGCATTAGATAAGAATTTGAATCTCCGGCATAATTACCCCATTGGTTTTGTGTAACCCATGTTACATTTAATGGATCTGGGCATTGATAAAATCTACAATGATAATTCTCTGTAGCCTCTTTTACCGTATCGCCATACCGTGACACCACATTACATTTGCCGGTTGCTTCTTCTATGCATTTTTTTTTACATTGTTCTAAAGTACCCCATCTGTAGTTTTGATGATTTGTTGCTTGTGACCAGGGACAATCCGGTCGTTTTCCAGTATGAAACGTATCATGATACCATACAGTATCTGGTATTTGATATTCTTGTGGCGCAATTGAAGATGCTACATAATCAACTGTGGCTGACCCAGTATTTGTACAGGAGATACCTGATACACATTTCATAGTCACGCTACTGGGACAACCGATACATTCACAAGTAGTATCCGAACCCTGAGGACACCATATAGTATTTGTTTGACAGTCCCTGTACCCAGAAGCAGAGCAGGTTAATTTAAATGATTTTGATTCCTTAGCATTTACAGTACTTTGTTGATAGGCATCATGTCCGCTTCCTTGTGTTTTGATAGTACAATCGTTGCCCGCTCCACAATTTAAAGTAGTTGATCTACAAGTTCTTTCGCTATTTGTTCCACCGCAAGTTATATCATAGTCTCCTATCCATATATTATTTTTACAAGCATCGTGACCAGTACAAGATACTGTTAGCGCGTCAATAGAATAAAAGTTTAAAAACAACACTAACATGAAAAAAACTTTACATAACCTTGTTTTCATTATATAACGTTTTAATATATTTTTAATGAATTTTTTTCTTATAAAATTGAAAAGAAATTTTGGTATAAGATCAATAGTATCCCCGGCAATAACTACTATATATACACATACAACAAATGTCTACTACTCTTATACGATCCCGTAAATGTTCATGGTGTAATTGCAAACTACACCGTGGTGAAAAGTCCTGGATTTTGAAATCTGGAAAATTTGATGCTCATATTAAAAAGCTACTTTCCGTAATTTGCGGAAAAAATTACTTGAATGGCATTGGGCCCAAACTATTGATTATGTCTTATTTAACTAGGGTGTGGAATGCCGATGATTTTGAAGCTTACTGTACCGACTGCGGTATCTTTGATTTAAAATTTACCAGATCAGGTAGGACCATTGTTGCACCTATGCGTCTCTCTGATGAAAAATTCGTCAAAGGAAGCGGTATCTCTGGTTGCGATCATTATGACGGTGGTTATGATAACGGTTGTCACCGAGATCACGAACTTGAAGATCTTCGCGACATCAAAGGATTTGTCGTAGAGGACGATGTTTGTGAAGAGAGTTCAACGGAATCCGAAGATGAATCCGAAGTATCTGATTGGAGCGAAGAGGATGAAGAATCTGATTGGAGTGGATGTGAATCCGATTAACTGTATTAAAGCTTAATGTACTAAAAAAATTGATTGTAATATATTTTTTATGCCTTATAATTATTAAACATGTATCCTATAACTAGCCACAAGGTTCCAGATTCCACTGTAACCTCGGATAATGATGAGTTAACTTGTATATGTTGTACAGAACCTTTGACAATAAAAAATATAGTGAATACAAAATGTAAACATCAGGTTTGTTCAGATTGCTATTACAAATGGGCAGGCGATCATAATTCTTGCGTCTTTTGTAGGCAGAAATTGTATGAGGGAGCAAGACACGAAGAGTATGTTAAACTAGGTAGAGATATCCAAAGAAGACAACTGGTTGTAAATGAACTTGGTGAAGAACAAACATATCTTGAACATCAAAATGCGAAACTAGCATTGAGATGTAGTGCCAAACTTATTGAGTTTGATGCTGCGAAAACCATGATACGAGAGAAAGCCATCGAGTATATGAATGCCGAGAGAAAGTTACGTGATGCAGAAGCATTTATTCAACAGATCCGTTTGTGGAAGAAAAATCCCACACAAGCTATTGAGATGTGGGAGAAAGAGATTGAGGTGTTGGAGAATGAGGCAAGAAAAGTTGTTATGAAAAAAATGCGCGAGTGTTTAAATGAAATGAGCGAGAAAAGAGTCGTTGTTCGTGCTAGCAATGTAGAAATTGAGGATATTGATGATGACTTTTCAAGTACGTTTGCCCAGTTATTTGATACTGGCGAACATCCTCTTATTGTTGGATTGGATTCTATGAGTTCTACCATAAATAGTGCAATTCCATTTTGGGATAACAATTATAACCAGGTTGATGAGGATTTTAACGATATGCCAGCCTTGGAATCCGACGTTCCTTATTTTCCTAGTAACAATATTACGGATTATAATGTTATAAATTATTATGATCCGAATATAAATCAATCGCCGACATATGTTAACGATCATAGATTGACAACCATTCAAATTACTCAAATGCTTGAAGATGTCATTGCATATGATATTCATAATCGATCTCCTAGGCAGAGAAGAGAAGAGTATAATCCGGCAGAACTTCACGGCGGTTATGCTCACGGACACGGCTAATTTACTTTAATAACTGGCAAAATACACTGATTATACCAATTGACTAAACTTTTTTTCTTGATTTTAAGTTTTCCATGAACTGGGAATCATATCAAATTCATAAATACCAATAAGTGGATTTTTAATTCCAGGACCTTTTGCGGATGTACTTAAATATTTGGCAGCATATCCTAAAAACTCAACAAACTGGGCAAAACTCCATGTACCAAACATATCTTCACCAGCGCCACCAGGAAGAGTTACAGCTTTACCATTATATGGAATATTATTAACACTAAACATCAAAACATAACCGTTGAATTCTGTGTTAAGGGTACCGGGTGTTCCCTTTTTTGTAAAATTGGGATCATTCAACTTATTTTTGAATCCAAATGGATCAATATCATTATCCGGAATTACAAGGGAAGCTGCGGTTGAAGGATAGGTCTTTGCAACTGTAAAATATTTTGAATTTGTAGTACTAGGATCAGTCGTACCTTTATAATTTGGTGTATTATTTTTTGGACAATTTTGAGCTGCTGGCTTCCCAGGCACTGGTTGTGTAATTTTAACACCCCATCCAATTTCACCCGGATTTTTACCAAAATCATAACCGCAGCACCTTTGATTATCTGGATAAGGAAGTCCCGGCTGCCCCTTGCATTTAGCGGCTGTTGGATCTGAATCATAAACTTCTTGATAAATTCTATCAGGGCCCACATTATCCACGGTTATATTGTTATTACCATATCCCATATCCCCTGTTGCACTAAAATTAGGTGGGATATTTTGTAGTACAGGGTTCACTCCAGGATTGGCAACTTGTAGCTCCCACATATTTCTTGCAATAATTTCAGTAGAAGGATATAAACTGCTATTTCCTTCATTATCATATGAAGCTGATGATACAAGCCAATACAAAGATTCATTATTAGGGTTATTTCGAATTGTAGCAAGTTCTGGATCTGTCAAAATTAAATCATTAATGGCGCCTATATATCTAAATGTTTGATTTGCCGCACCATTTTGTGTTTGATCATCTTTTGACACGTTTGCAGAATTATTACTACCAAAATTATTAGAACTAACTGTAGTATTAAATTCCAATCTTCCATTGCCATCTATTGTATTTAAAAAGGTATTCCATGGAGCGGACATATCAAATGTAAACCCTAATTGTACCTTATTTTTAAAGAATCCATTAAAGTTATTTTTTATAAAGGGTTTGACAAAATGCTTATAAATCATTGGGTAATCATATGTACCTGAACTTGAACCGTCCATTTTTACACCGTCTGTAGTTGGGTTAGTTAATAAAGAGTAGGGGGTAGCTTTCACTATGCCAGGAGGATCGCCTTGCTTCCCCGGGCCTGGATTTCCATTTATATTAAACATAACTCTGTCTACATAAATAGGCTTTTCAGCATCTTTGGGGTTACCAGGTTTGGTATTTGTAAGTTTGTGAATAAAATTTAAATAAGATGTTGCATATTGATTAAAATCACTAGTCCATGTTGCCCAATCGCTGGGGTTCGTCCCTGCACCAATAAGTTGTGGAATAGCAAAAGGAATGCTAGGTCCACCAAATTCTTTACTTGCAATTCCATAATGTTGCATTGTTACAGAAAAAGGAGGTACTTTACCTGGTATTGGTTCAGGCTTAATATGTGGAATTATTGGTGGATGGAAATGTGGATGATGGTTTGGATCTCCAGGTCTATTTAAAGCCGCGCATGAATCGCCGCAACTAAATCTCGGTGCATTAATTCTACCTACTCCACCTGCTAAACTTTGATTTTTTGGTGCAGGCGCTAAAACGACTTGATTTATAGTCGACATCGCGCGCATAGTAGCAATTACATTCTAGAGCTTTTAAACTTGCTGTCCCTGTGGATCAATACCCATTTATACATCTCCATCCGGTTGGATATCCATCCACACCAAATCCAGTCTGTACACGGCGATTAACATATCGTTGTATGTATCCTCTCCTACCCAACATGCTAGCAGATCCTTGCATTTTAAGTCCTGTTTGATTTGTTCTCGTTCTCATTCTTGCGTATTTTACTCTATTTGGAACATATCCGCTCATTATACTAAATAGTCAGATTAAATATCTACTCTAGTGCGCGCTAAATGTGATATCAGAGTTAGTGCGTATTTTTTAGTTCTTTTTTATCTGTAACTGATGGTGCTATTTAATTTTAGTTTATAGTATTGGTGTTTAAGTTTTCGAATTGTTCTTTTCAATTTGCAAATACGTTTATTTAATTTCAAAAGTTTTTTTTTATTTTTGATATCTTTATTGTATCTAATTTTTTCTGATCGAAATTTACATCTTTGTGTTATTAGTCTTTTCCTAGATTTATATATTTTTTTCTGTTCCTTTCTTAATGTTCTTTTATGACTTCTTTTTCCATGCTTTCTCATATATATAAAAAAGCATAGATTATAAAATACCCACGACGAGACTCGAACTCGCAATCCTCACGTTAGAAGCGTGATGCCTTATCCATTGGGCCACGCGGGTGAATGCTGGTTTATTAAAACCATGGGGCGCTGAGGGAATCGAACCCCCGACCTCTCCCACCCAAAGGGAGAATCATACCCCTAGACCAAGCGCCCTCATTACTGGTTACTATTAAAGAATCGAGTAGGATTTGAACCTACGTAGAGGGAGCTTAAGTCCCACGCTTAGCCGCTAAGCTATCAATACTAAATTGCTGTTAGTAACCACAGCTGGAGAATGAGGGCATCGATCCCTCTACCTCTCGCATGCAAAGCGAGCGCTCTACCATTTGAGCTAATTCCCCATTAATCGTTATCTACAAGATTTGAACTTGTGCGGGCAATGCCCACCAGATTAGCAGTCTGGCTCCTTAACCAACTCGGACAAGATAACATAAACGCTGTGAGCAGGATTTGAACCTGCGCGGGCATAGCCCATTTGATTTCAAGTCAAACTCCTTAACCGCTCGGACATCACAGCCAAGCCTCCATCGAGGATTGAACTCGAGACCTTCTGATTACAAGTCAGACGCACTACCACTGTGCTATAGAGGCTTCAAAAAAATTTAAAGGCATCATCGGGGATCGAACCCGAATTGCACGCTTCAAAGGCGCGCGTCCTAACCAATTAGACCATGACGCCATACCGTGCTCCCCAATTGTTAGTCCACCCAATCCCCTCCGTTATTCTACGTCTTACGGAGCCCAGGTCCCTTATGAGGGGTCCCAGTCCCTCCCTACGCCCGTTACCTATCGTCAATGCGTTAGCACCAGGTCAGTTTAACTAACAATTTCCGTGCTCCCCGTATCCGTGCTCCCCGTAATCCTGCCCAGATTCGAACTGGGTTCCGACAAAGCGGTAGTACCGACTACATTCAGGATTTGTTGCTGTCAACATTTAAACGAACCTGCTTTGACCTCTTGCATACTAGGGCATACACCCTAGGCAGGGTTCGAACCTGCGAAGCACTATGGCGGAAGATTTTGAGTCTTATGTTAATGGTTAATTGCTGTGTGTTGACAAATGGTGTATCCGTGCTCCCTGACATCTTATCCTGGCTACCTTTTAAATCGCCTATATCTTGTCTGTGTGGTTTTGATAAGTCCACCAACTTCGTAGCAAGAACGGGATTTGAACCCGTGTGGGACTTTCGTCCACCGGCTCTTAAGGCCGGCCCCATCGACCAGACTAGGGGACCTTGCTGCGAGTCACTCTGCTGAATTCATTATTAAGATAAAAGTTCTTTTTGGTTTTATAGCTGTATGAATCCATTTGGGAATTTTTTAATTGCTCCTTACGGGGCTTGAACCCGTGACCTTCGGCTCATAAGACCGATGCTCTGCCAATCTGAGCTAAAGGAGCGGTTGCTGATTTCTTTAAACTATAAAATAGTGCTGTGTGAAATCATTCACGCCTTGCTCGCGTGCTACATCCTTTTAGTAGTCTACTGATAGGTTCAATTTTCTGCAACTTTTCTGCAATGCTGTGACCTTGCTATTTACACTCACCCAAATAAATAACACACTATAATTTTAAGTATGTTTTCGCATTAAATCTTTTTATTTTTAAAGCTTAATATTTTACTCTTTCATATATGTAATATGGAATGTTTGATTTGTTTTGAAAATATATTTGAAGATAGTAAATATACAGCGTGTAAAATTTGTGAAATGCGCGTTCATACAGAATGTTATAAAAAATGGCAAAAGAAAAGTGGTTGCAGAAAAAAATGTATTATGTGTCAACAAAAAAATTGTTTAATAAATGTAAATAAATCATCTACTTGTTTGGATTGGTTCAAACGATGTGTTTATAATGAAGACTATGTTTTGTTGGATGATAAGTAATAATTTATAAAAAATAATTTTCAAATTATAATATAAACTATGAAAAAAACGGAAATAATAAGTCGTAAAAGTACGGAACTGGACGAGGGTGAAAAAATTTGGCATAAACAACAAGAAACTATTTTAAAAAAATGGAGTGAAATAGGTAGTTCATATCGATTCATGCATGATAGATCATATACTAAATATAATACACAAAACTTTCGATTTGCTTTGCCAGTAATCGTGATAAGTACAATTACAGGTACGGCTAATTTTGCACAGGGTACATTTCCTGTTTCTTGGCAACCATATGTACCTTTAGGCATAGGATTTTTAAATTTGTCAGCCGGTTTATTGACTACTGTTGCTCAATTTTTACGTGTTTCAGAACTTTTGGAAGGGCACCGAGCTGCCGCCATTGCTTATTCCAAATTTAGTAGAAATATATCGGTTGAACTATCTTTACCTAGAGATGAAAGAACCATGGGTGGTACAGAATTTGTTAACAGTTGTCGTAATGAACTCGATCGTTTAATTGAACAAACTCCAAATATTCCTTTGGAAATTATCAGGCAATTTGGAAAACGATTTGAAGATACCGAATTTATGAAACCTGAAATTCTTAATATTACCTCTGTTGAAGTCTATCGCGATGATAAAAAGCAAAAAGCAAAAGAAAGATTGGAAGAAATTAAACAGGAAGAAAAAATACGGAAACAATTGCTTGAAGGAGAACAATTAAGACGTAATTCTATTTTATCTGAGATCATGAGAGAGCAAAAATTACAGCAAGAAATGAATCAAAAACAAGTTGAATTAACGAAAAAAAGGAAAAAAGACAGCGTGGGTATTGGTTCTGTTGAAAATAGCATGAAAAAACTGATTTCAAAACTACAAAATGCTGATAAAAACAATGATATTTTAACTCCTAGTAGTTCCGACCAAAGTGGTGATGAAAAATCTCCTATAAATGCATCTTCTAGTAAATTAAAAACCTCTGTAGAAGATATTGATACTGTAACAATTGATGTATTAAGTAGTGTAAAAGAAGAGATAAGTACACCTCCGGATATTTCAATAGTTATCGATGATGCTACTACAGAAGAACCCGTAAATAACGTGGTACTTAATATTCAAGATACTTCCGGAAATGATATTCAAGATACCTCAGGAAATGATATTGAATAAGTAATTACTATAGAATAAATAATATGAATAATATCATATATTTGTATATATGTTAACTGCAAATCTTTGTATCGATCATTATAAATATTTGCCATCAGAAATATATTTAATTATAGTAAATTTTTTGTACTATCCCCACGAGCTTCCGTATCAGGAAAGGAAAAACTATAATCACGCTCTTAAAAGTTTACCCAAATTATTCGTATATCCCGGAGCCAGAATGATTTTTACAAATGCTACAAAACCATTCAGAATGTGCAAATTTGTTTATATGCTTTATCATGCAAAAAAAAAGCCCGATGAGCGTATTTTAGTTATTGAGTATGTTCCTTTCAAGATTGAAGCTGAAACTCAAACTGTTGAATATGGAGATAGTTTTTTATTAGTGGCTAAAAACATGAGGAATAGATATATGCAAAATATTATTGATCAAAGCCATCTTCAAACAGAGATGCTAAATACGATACTATAAGTATTAATCCTAGGAGAATTAGTGTAGGAGCATCTGACTTACTCTGGAGCTCTGCTAGAGTCATATTGTTAACGTGGTGCATTTGTTTTATGGTTGGTGCTATGGTGATAAGCATTGAATACTTTTAATTGTTCTATATTAAAAGTATTCAATTTTTCATTTCTTTTTCATGTATTTTTTTATTTTTGTCCATAAAGAGTTTTTAATTCCTTCATTTACTTCTTTATCGAATTTTTTAAAAGCTTTAATCTTACAATGGCCTTTTGTTTCTTCCGATAGTTTAGTTAGTTCTTTATCTTCTATACCCGTTCCAAATAAAAATTTTAGAAAATTAAAATTATTTTTTAAGGCTTTTTTTTGGATATAAAATTGCTTTATAAATCCTATTATTATTGTTACTATTAAGCCACTTATCATAATAGATTCAAAGTTTCTATACCAATCAGCATTATCTTTTTCTTTTGAGCCAAATGTCTTTTTTCCCTTTGAGATCCAATAATGTTTGTTAATATCTAATACAACTACAAACATCATAATATTCATTATTAATCCCCACCAGGTCATTGGTGTTGGCCAAAAAGGTATACTGAAAAAAGCCCACATATCTCCTGATTTTGCTATAATATTGAATAAAAGCAACGCAATACCCGCCAATAACATACTTAATACCGTTGGTACCACTCTTCTTGTCGATCTATAATTTTCAGCTGAAACAATAAAGATATTTATTAAAAAAACGAAAAATATAACAACTTGTGTTTGATATACTTCCGTTGTTTGTAAATATCTTGATTTGCATCCAAAAATACTGTATACATTTAATACTCCCAAAGTAATGCATATCAAAATAACTGCGGTTTTAAATACATGTAGACTTGATTGGAATAGAGGTATAAATGATGGTTTTCCGTGTTCTCCTCTATCTGTATAAATATAACCCTCTTCCGCCGCTGTTATAACCCCATCACCGTTTGGATCTTTATTCGGAGAAAATCCCCATTGACATTTCATTCCTTGACATAATTTTATCTCTGTTTCACTTACCATTTCTTAGTTACTATATAAATAGATAATTATTGATATTTACTTATATAGTTTAGTTTAGTTTTCTCACTTTTCCAAGTGTTTTATCTATCCCCTGATTTTCTTTAACCGCTAATTTCTTTCTTATATTTTTTTTAAGTTTTTTTCCCTTAAATGATAATGAACCCAAAGCAATGAATCCTGAAATCGCTATCCAAAAAATTAATAATCCACTAAATCCTTTGGCGCCAGATACAGGCTCTGACTTTGTCATTTTATCATATTTTTTAAATAATTCAGATGTACATAGTTCTGCTTTTCTTGTTTTGGCACCTTTCAATATCATGGGAGCACCAAATAAAAATGATATAAATTCAAAATTTTTACCATACGATTTTTTTGATTGTTTTATAGCTTTGTAAAATCCAATTATCGCGACTATTGCAATTACTCCCATTAATCCTAATTCAATCCATTTAATAGAATCAATCTCATTTTTACCTGCGCTTACAGCATGAGATGCCATCAAATATCTTCTCATATCATCTGCTATATATAATAGTATTAGGGGCCAAACAATCACCCCAAAATAAGTTAGAGGTCCTGGCCAATATAATGGATGTTTATCAAACCACACTTCGCCCAACCTCGCAATTATATTATAGAAAATAAGACATACAATTGATAATATTAATTGTCTATTAGGATCGGATAAAATAGAAACTGTATATCCACCTAAATTAATTATAAAATAAATAATGAAAAATATTACAAATTGTTTATTAAACCAAAATTTTGGCGAAAATAAATACTGTGTTTTACATCCTAATGGAGAGAAACCAATTCCATTTACTAAAAATAATGAAATAATTACTAGAGCTTTGAATAACGGTAATATATTTAATAATATTTTTTTATAAAATGGAGGAGCCTCCCCAGGATTTTCATTCCCAGGTCCTGCAATTTTTGTTAAAGCAGTCCACGGTCCACTTAAGTATGATTCTTCTTCTTTTACATTAATATTTGATTCTTGTTGTTGTTTTAATAAAACTTGTTCATCCATTCTACTTATAAATTAAAAAGATAATTATTCTATCATAAGATAATCAGTGTATTCAGCGCTTTTCACTTTCTATTTTAATACATTCCACTTCTTCAATATTTCTTGCATTCTGCATTTTTTCATCATTTCTATATTCAACCCAATATTTTGTTTGTGGTATTTTTTTATTTTGATTATTGATCCACGCATTCATTGTTTTTAAAAATTTGAATTCCTTCCATGCCCCGTAATCATATTTGCTTGTGGTTCTATCATACCATGCTATACGTATCTCTCTACCCGTCATTTATATAAGCTTTTATAAAAAGCTTTACCAAAATTAAGGTTTTATAAAAAGCTTTACCAAAATTCAAGGTTTTATAAAAAGTTTTATAAAATTGAAGTTTTTTTTGAATAAATATATATCAACATTAACAACAACTTTCTTCAACAACTTTTAATTGCTTAATCTTCAAATATGGTATATCTTTACACACAAATGATTGACGCGTGGTTTAATAATGAGAATACCGACTGGATGGTGGGTACGGATGATGCTCGTGATATCTGGTGTACTTTGATCGAGTACCTATCCTCTCGTACTCACGAACAGAGGCGGGCTGATGAAGGTGATCCAATCAAAAACTGGTATCTAGATATTTGGAATATCGTTGATAAGGGAGAAACTACGCCTCCTCCAGATTTTGATACTATTGTTGATATCATTTACAGTGATGTATTTGATAGAAATATTACTGAGGACACGTTTGCGAGCATCTTCAATATCGCTCCTGTCCCTCTTCAGTATTGTTTTATCGACTTCATTTCAAGCGATAATCAACAGCACCCGCATTACGCAGGCGAAACCTATGGTAATTATCATTCGGACTATGAACCTGAAGAAACACCCGGTCGTATATTCGATTGGCCAAATGAAGAAGCTCCCGCTGTAGACGGAGGACAAGGTGTCATTGATCTCACTGGGGATGAGACCGATGATGAGACCGATGATGAGACCGAAACTCACTCGGAAATCGATTCCATGCCTGAACTGGTTAGTGCTAGCGATACAGAAAGCGACCTCGATGGCTATGAAACTGAGGCAACCGTAATTGTTGACAACGACAATTGTGAAGATATTGATCGATTTGAACTTCTAACAAATGTATGGCATGAAATTGAGTTTCCGTGGCAAAATAGCACGACACCACGTGAATATTTTGAAACAATTCACGGCTATGCATATCACTCAGATGATGAATCAGATTCAGATTCCGAGGTTGAAACCGATTCAGATTCAGATTCCGATGTTGAAAACGATCAAGATATTTCCAACAGCTTGGCCACGCGCGTTGGACAGCGGACTGGAGTGATGCGTCCTCGGAGCATTCGGGTTTAGATAACTTAAATACAAAATTGAAATAAAAAAAATACACTTTTTTATTAAATAAAAATGACAACAAATCAAGAAAAAACGATTTACTATTTTGACGAAGATCCTGGATATGAAACTATTCAAAAGATAACGAATGGGTATTTTACTACTTTATCTCTTACAGATGGACGAATTATGTTTCTAAACGAGGCGGGTGAGTATACGTGTGAGATCAATAATGAAGCCAGTAAAATATATAATATAAAAATTTATGGTAAAATTGTTATTATTGGTAAAGTTAATTAATAGATTTATTCATTTCAAACTTAATTTAAACTCTTTTATAGCTTCTTCATGTTGACTAGGTACAGTGTTATACCATCTCACTATTACTTCTCGATGTTTAGTAGGCAAGCAAATACTATCGGATTTGTCAATTCCAGTAATTTCTCCTGCTTTATTGAAAAGTAGTACTTTATCAAGAGGATTTACGTGACCCGAAGCAAAACCTATTTTTATATGGTCAATAATCAGATTAAGAATTGTTCTTGGAAAAGTATAATCCACTACTTTCTTTTCATGCTCTTCGATTGAAATTGTAGTTTCGCCCACCAACTTAGGAATTTCCCTTCGTGCAATTTTATTTTGTAACTCACGCCATTCATCGTGAAGTCTGCAAGTAACCAAGGAGTCTGTCATATCGAGAAATTGTGCATTTTTCCTTTTTGCCGCCTTCAAAATATGAACAATATAGTACTCGTATGCTTTTACAGTGTGATGATTGTATACTTGTTTATGTAGTCGGTATCTTGTGGCAAAGAGTTGGAAAATTTCATACTCTAATTTTTTTGGCCAAGTTATTTGCGCATTTGCATTTAACTCGGTATTTATGATCTTACATTGTGTCAAAAGACGTGTCCATTCACCTCCAAATTTCAAGCCTGTATGATAACAGTCCCTTTGAATGTAATCAATCTTGTCCACATCGATTTGACACTCTTTATTTGCTATAATTTGATATAACCAAATTTTCTTTTTTTCTTCAGGCGGAACAATCATTTCAACAATCAAGTTGACTTCTTTTTTCGTGAGATTTAATTTGTATTTGGGAACCATACGTTTAAATATTTCACAACCACGCTCTTCATGTTCCGGTTCTGAATGATTTCTAACTTGATTATCGTATAAATGACTGAATGGCCCGTGTCCTATATCATGAATAAGTCCAGCTATTCTGCAAAGCTCAATTGTTTTTTCTTTATTTATTACTTCTGTATATATTTCTTCAGGTGTGTTATACAAAGATGCATATTGGATTAAATTTCCAGCCATTATACCTGCAAGATGACTTACACCCAAACTGTGTTCAAAACGTGTATGAGTAGCACTTGGATATACATAATGGACTGCTCCAAGTTGTTTTAAGTCTCGGAGTCTCTGAAATTCAGGAGTGTCTATAATGTTTTGCATTAGTGGGGTAATAGTGATAAAACCATGAACTGGATCGTAGATTTGTTTACTCATTGTTTCTTATATGGTATGATAGTACTATATAAGAAATTCATTGATATTATTCAATTTTTTATTAACTTAATTTCGTCTAACCTTTTTAAAAGTTAACTTAATTTAATCATCTTTTTACTGTTTACTGGGTCAATATAAATTTCTTGATTCGCTTTAAAACCAACTGTTTCATCATATTCTCTCCAATATCCCTTTTTCCCGCTAATGGTTTTCCAATTATAATCATTTACATTTTCTACTAATTTGAGCAATGGCATTAATATATCTGAAATAAATGTATCCAACGATTTTTGTGAAATATAAAAACATTTCATGTATGGAGGTTTTGACTTTACTTCTGCATTTAAAAATTCTTCTTTACGTTCTTCAATCATTATTGTTCCCATAAATACACAGTCTTGTATAATTTTTATTTTTTTACGTTCTTTGATTGTAGTTTCTCCCCAAATTTTTGTACTATTTACTTGTAATAGTTCAGGTTTGAATAGACCAAGACCTAGTACAAGTATATCGAATAGTCTGCCAAATGTTGCAATTCTAGAATAATAGTAGTGGTTGCATCTATTATAAAAAAGATTTTTTCCTGCATAAAAATTATCATATAATAATTTGTTTTTTATAGTATTGAATTGTACTCTCATTCTTTTAAAATTTATTAGATATTATTTAGATCTTTATTTTATTTAATTTCCAGATGGCGTTGCAATTGCTAGCTTTTTTGCAAATGCATCTCTTTCCTGTTCTGAAAACTCCATCTTACGCTTTTCACGTCGCTTGTAATATTCATTATACTTTTCCATGCGTTTACCACGTCGGCCTTCCGAAATGTTATTCCATTTATTTGAAACAATGTTGAAATGACTTCCGTTTCCCAAACCTCGATAGTTCATCGCCACTCCAACTGGATCTTCACTCGTTGAAGCTACTGGGAAATAATGGGTTTCTCCTGTTGTTAGCTCTACAATTGAGCTTGTATCGAAGATCTGTTCTGGATAATGTCGCGTATTTATCCACTTCTTGTCGTGCTCTCCTCCAGCAATCTGTTGCCATCCGTTCTTATAGATAAAGTTCAAAATATTATCAATGAGTTCTTCATTACGTGCTTTATCACTCCCTGATGACTTGGTAGTTTTACGGCGACGAGATGAATAAATCTGATTTCGTGTTAGTCCCGAATGACTGAGCGTTCCCGTATCAAGATAAGATTCCAAGTTCCTTTTCTTTGCCCACTCTGATGTACCCACGATATTGCTAGGGTTACGATCCATAAGAGGATTGGATGGAAGCTCCTGAGCACTCTTCATTAGGGGTTTTCTTTGGTAGCGAGACATAGTGTTTTTGGTTAATGTAAATATAAGAGGTTTGCGGTTGATAATAAATCTTTATTATTATTAACCTAGTTCAATTTTTTGTGCGTTTTTTTCGTTTGCGCCTCCTGGTACCTTTCTTTTTCTTACCCTTTTTGTTTCTCGTTTTCTTTTGTTTGCGCTTGTTCCCCCCTTTTGTTGCTGGTGGTGCTGCTGATGTTGTTGTTTTTGTTGCTGGTGGTGCTGCTGATGTTTTTGTTGTTGCTGTTTTTGTTGTTTTTGCTGCTGCTGGTGCTGCTTTTGTTGCTGTTTTTGTTGTTGCTGTTTTTGTTGCTGATGTTGCTGATGAAGTTGATGAAGCGGAAGGTGAGCCAAAAATGATACTTGGTGACCATTTAGTGTTTTGATCATTCTCTTCTTTTTTTGTTTCCTGGTGCTTCAGTGGCACAACTGTTGCTGCTGTTGGTGCTGCTTTTGGATTTTCATATACATTAAAACATAAAGGTGTAGTAATACCTTCTTCTTCTTGCCACGGTTGATAGGGAGGTGGATAATATTGAATTATTTCTTGGGATTCAACCTTTTCATTTAATTTTTTTGGTCTATGCGCATCTTTACCTTCACTCGCATTTATCCATTGTTTGCCCCAGTCAAATTCCTCCAAATTTTTAGTTCTTAAATGTATAATCTTATATAAGGTTCCTAACCCAGGATAACTATTAGATGATTTAGCCAATGTAATATCCGGAATTTGTTCTATACTGTTTGCTTTGATAGCATCAGGTGATTCTTTAATCCATTCCCATGTTACCAGTTTTGCATCTTTCGAAATAGTGTCTTTCTGTTTTTTAAGAGAATTTTCATAACACGCCTTCCGGCCTTCACCCACTTTTGATTCGCATTTACTACCCCCTTTTATAACTTTTGGATACCATTCAACAAATATATCCGGATCAAATGGATCGTTTTTGCCCTTGTATGGCAATGTTATATTTAATTCTTCTTTAATTTCTCTTAATGCTGTCTCTATAGCACCACTTCTTATATCAGCTTCTTTAGTATCTTCCTTTGTTTGCTTTCCTGCCAATGGTTTTCCTTTATAATTAGGTAAGACCATATTTTCTGTTAAATATCTACTGTGAATCTTTGATTCTTTTTTGAATTGTATATCTACAAAAGGGATTGGTCCGGTTTGAGAATAGTTACAGGTTTCAATTAAATAGTAGTTACCTAGTGCACTATCATCCGCAAGAGCCGATGGTGGTAATAATTTGGCTTTATTAGATGCGTTGATATTAAAAATCATTTTAACCCAAACTGCTGATACAATTCTTACCAATTTATTATTTCCATCTTTTAATAATAAGGTTTCTCCCGCCATGATTTCTTTAAGTAAATCATCTACTGATTTTGCTTCTCCCTTTCCCCACTTACTTGTATTTATATTGGATTGAAATAGTGCTGTATTTAATTCTACTTTGTTTTTAATTGATACTTCTGTATAAGTTGACATATATATATTAATGTTATAATATATCTTTATCTTTATCCGTAAAGGTATATTAATAATTATTACACCTTGCGCGAATCGAACGCGCGTCCTCTCCCGTGTAAAGGGAGCGTCATAACCAACTAGACCAAAGGTGCGTAAAAAAAAATCTAAACAATACATAAATGCTTAAAAATTATATTCTATTTTCTTTAATTTTTCTCGCTACAGATTTTATTTATTTAAGATCGGTATCTAACTATTTTAATATGCAAGTGAAAGCTATACAAGGTAATAAGATTCAGCTTAAAATAGTTTCTACTATTTTGTGCTACATGTTTTTAACAATGGGTATCTTTTATTTTGCCATTCTAAAGAATATGTCTATTAAGGAATGTGCATTATTGGGTTTATTTGTTTATGGTGTTTATGAGACCACCAATCATGCTATATTCAAAAAATGGTATTATAAAACACTTGTAATGGATACTTTATGGGGAGCAGTGTTGTTTTCTTTGTCCGTCTATCTCTACAGAAAAATGGTACCTTATGTTTAAACTTACTACATATTAAGTATTTATTTATAAAAAATTAGAGTTCATTGTATAACTTATTTCTCCACAATATATATAACATGTTAGAATTATCAATTATTACTTTAACGGTATCTGCCATTATTGTAGATACTGTCGTCGGATATTATCTTTTAATCACTGGAAAAGGGGGAAAATTTGTAAAACAATGGTATAAATTATTCACAATAGGAGCTTATGCTATGGATATTTTGTCTATTATTGTTGGAACATACATAGCAACGAGATTGACCAAAAATATATACAAACAAATTCTTACGGTTATTGCAGTGGGTTTAATACATGATGTTTCCTTTGGAATGTTTTTAAATAGAAAAAAAACCAACAGTCCCGTTTTAAATATCTTTAAAAAATATGCAAATGAATTAGGCAAAACAATATTGTTTGTTGATGGTCTTATGTTAGTTTCAACATTGTTATTGGGATATATGTTGGAAAAAAATTTATCAAAATCTAATATCATATTCTTAGGAATTGTAATTTTATATATAGGCTTGCTAATGGTATATTCATTTTAATCTGTTGAAGATCAAAATGCAAGAAATTACTTAAATAAGTTTTTTAGAAAATGGTGGATTAGCTAATAAACCTTCTCCGAACCCAAGAAGGAGGCGTGCTATAAGATAAACAAGAATTCCTATTATAAAAGTTCCCATCATGGTAATTCCCATCTTTTGAAAACGAGTAAGACCCTTTGTTTCTTTTCTTATATCCAAATAGTTACGCAATTCAATAGAACACGCAGCAATAATTGCTAATACGGTTGCGTTTAGAACAAAGGCTTTTGCTATTGTAGTTGCTCTTAAATTTATAACTGGTTTAAATGGCATATATAAATCTAGAGAGATTTTTTTTACGATACTTTGCATTCGGATTGAATGACCCAATGATCATTTTCTTTTTCAACTTTGCCCGAAATCCATTTATCAGTTGTTAAGTGTACCGATCCATCTGATGTGGCTGTTGCCCTACCATAGACGTCATCTGAGACGCCTAACAGATTTCCCGCCGTGTCATAGACCTTATCCCCTTTTTTTATGGCATTGTATGCATTCATAATATTCTTGGCCCATGCGATGCGAGGCATTTTTAATAAGTATATAAAAATAATATTTATATAATTATTTTATTCAATTTTCTATAATATTGATGGATGGAGGACAGTAGGGATCGAACCTACACCTTACGCTTTGGAGACGTATTATGCTTCCCTATTACACCATGTCCTCCGAGTTTGTCGGCTGCGGGATTTGAACCCGCGCATGCGAACATACCAGGGCCTAAACCTGGCTCCTTAGACCACTCGGACAAACCGACATAAAAAAATTTATTCTGCCTACTGTCAGATTCGAACTGACGTGGGGCTCTCGCCCAGAGGATCTTGAATCCTCCCCGATCGGCCTGACTACGGGAAGTAGGCATTAAATGACTTTTAAATTATGAATAGCGAGTCCAGGTTTCGATCCTGGGACCTTCCGGTTATGAGCCGAACACGCTACCGCTGCGCCAACTCGCTTTATATTTGCCTCGTAGGCAAATTCTTGTTTTGTATATGCTTGCTTTGCATATGCTTTCGATATAGATTGCCCAGCATATCCGGCCACACAGATCGGATATCCGTGTCAAGATCCCATTTGTGCAATTCCAAAGGGCTGTACTGATCTACATTCATTCGCATCCCTAAGTACATTTGACCATCCTGGTCTTTGTATCCCAAGGCCGTGAAAGTGTACTGGAAATCCGGTAAATTAATTGGCTTGACCGATATTCTACGGAATCCGTACCCCCAAGAATCTTTATTTTCCAATCCCTCTGTTAGCAATTTTGCAATTTGTGGATTACTCATTTCGGTTGACTGACTGTTCATCGTTGTAAATGTATTACTTTATTTAATGGCGTTGATACCATATTTACCTTTATTAATTCTTACTTCAATTTTTTGGACAATTTATAATCATATTAATAGTGCCTTCTGTGGGGATTGAACCCACGGCCACGCGCTTAAAAGGCGCGCGCTCTACCAAACTGAGCTAAGAAGGCATTAATTTTGTCTAACTTTTTTAAAGTTTAATTTTGTCTAACTTTTTTAAAGTTTACGCTCCGGGACGGGATCGAACCGCCGACATCTCGATTAACAGTCGAACGCTCTAACCAACTGAGCTACCAGAGCATTTATCGTCATATTTTCTACCCTCCGCATCATATTATATATCATTTTCTTTAAGTTGTTTTTAATTATTGTTAAAAATTCATCCTTCCTATTCGACTTCTTTGGCGGTGTCGATTGATTATATTTCCTTGTTGTCTAATAATTTGTTCTAAATTATGTAATTCTATTCTACGTTTTTCTCTTATTGAATTATAATTCGCTGTTAATTGATTTAAATTATTTTGTATATTTAAAATATTTATTTTTTTTAGCTCTTGTTCTGCTTTTAATTCTGCGCATCCATTCATAAGTAATGTATGTTCCAATGAAATATCAAAACAATTACTCTTGATTTCTTCCAATAACTCCATATGATCATCTATAGTTAATCTTAAATTATGCAATTCTTCTCGTTCTTGATCTATTTCATAACTATTAGGTTCTTTAAAAACTGTTCTACAAACCGGACAGTTTGCCTTTTTTTTTAACCATTTAAAAAAACATTCCGAATGAAACACATGATTGCAACTAGTTATTACTCTTTTATTTATATCTATCTCTTCTTGGCATATGGCACAAGGATCTGACATATATTATATGTGTTTTTTAAAATTTTATTTTTTCCATATATTAAGTAATGAACGCTATTTTATATAAAATAAAACAACTTTTGAAATGCAAACAATGTTATTATCATCGTTGTTTATCAAGTAACGGACCTTTTTCTTTGTATAAAATACCTAATACTATTAATTATATTTGTGATCCTGTTTATAATATCTCCCAAACACGATTACTTGAATCGCAAAAAAAATCAAAAATAAAATCAATTACATCATGGAATATACAAGAACTTTTTTGGCACTCTTATAAAGGTGAAAAAATTAATAATATTTTGAATTATATTTTATTGAGTAAAAGTGATGTCATTTGTATACAGGAAGCATTTGAAATACCCACCCTTGATGCCATCATTTTTAATAAAAAAATTAAAAAAAAATTCCCTTATTTTTTAACTGGATCTCTTGCAAATCGATTTATTGTAGGTGAAAATTCTGGACTATTGGTTTTGTCTAAAAATCCAATCATTTTTAAACAGTTTACTCCATTTCATAAAACTACTTGGCCGGATGGATTCGCTTCTAAAGGCGCTTTGTATTTTTCTATTGGTGATATAAATTTTATTAACACACATCTACAATCTGATAATAGTATAATTGCCTATTTACAATTAAAACATATTCTCGCAGAAAATCCTTTTATAAATAAAACTTTTTTAATTGGTGATCTTAATATTGAATTTCCTCAACTTTTTACAAATACTCTTATTAATAATACTACTCCAACACATAAAGACACTAATAAAATTCTTGATCATATAATAAATACTACTAATGATATTCATTTTAATGTTGATGTCGATAACTGGGATATTACACACTATTCAGATCATTATCCTTTAATTGCACTTATTAATTAAATACTAGAGATAATACCATACTTTTATATAATCGACATAATAAAGGAGAAAATTGTTCATATATTAGTGTTTTGCTTATCAAAGGAAACACATATTCATGTATCTTATAAAGTATGTAAACCAAATAAACTAATATTTTATATACATAACTAAATATGCAATATCTCATATTCTCAACTATACCCCACTCCTCTACATAACTGCACATATCAGTTGAATGTCTTTTTAAAAAAAAATTATATGTATCTATAATCCCTTCTAATACTCTTCCATGGATTGTCTTTTCATTACTTACATTTAATATGCTTTTAATTTTATCATATCTCGTTAAAGTTATATATAGTGTTTTTCTTTTTTCCTTTTCCATATAATCTTTAAAAATATAAGGCATTCCGCCATCAATATATTGTCTTTTATTTTTTTCATAAAATAATTTACCATTTATTAGAAATGGCATATGACACGATTTTAATATTGTATCAATCAGTTCTTGTCTAGACTCGTACTCGTTTTTTAAAATACATTCCTGTGTATTAATATCGAAAAATCTTATAAACAACCGCCCCTTTTGGAGAGATTTGAATAAACTGTCAGATAGTTCATTTACTAGCTTTTGCAATTGGTCTTCTAATTTTATTAGTGTTAAGGTTTCTCGAAATCCTTCTTTCAGTGTTTCATACTCATTTATATAAACATCTAACTTATCAATTAAATATAAAAATCCGGCATATCCTCCCACGCTAGCCCCTGATATACGTTCTATTTTAAAATACTTTAATTTTTCCATTTCTTTTATTAGCATTAACCCTCCTATTTCATATGCTCCATTCATGCATCCGCCCTCTAAGACTAAATCTAAATCAAATAAAAAATTATGTTTATTTAGATTTTTTAAAAGAATTTCAAAGTTCATATCTTTTAACATTATAGTTTGTTTATTTTTTAATTTGCTCACTTTTACTCTCCGTTGTTATTTATACGATTTTCAAATGTATCTACAAATGTTTCGATAGGTGGTTTTTCTTCCCTAAAAAGTAAGACGCGTGTTAATCTAGGGGGTTGCAAATGTGATGGATTTCTAATTGATCCATCCGGATTTGCATAGAATAAACACCAACATTCCAACTCATTATCTCCGAAATTTATTAACATTCCTTTAGTATCGGATTTCCATTCAGAATTTAGTCGCCGTTCTTCCATATATCTGCATATTTGATTAAACTCTTTGTCGCAAAGCTTTCCTGTTTGTTTAAGTTCCAAAATCATCTTATTTCTAGGCAATAGCAAATCTTCTCTACCTCGGATATCATGAGGTAGTTGCATAATCTCTCCATTCCTCTTTTGATAGTGTAAAAGTCTAGCCACCTCTTGCTGAACAAACTCTCCCATCTCTCTCAATTCTGATTCCAACGCCGCCTGATAATGATGTTCTTTTCCTGAAAATGGAAAAGCTGCATATACATCAATTGATGCTCTGACAATTCGTGTTATCAAACTTATATCTTTACTCAATCTAGCTGCTAAATCTGCATTTTCAATTGCAGAATAACTGTACTTTGAATGTCGCTTTTGATGCGCCCCACTTACCTTCTCCTTAAATTTTCGGAGTTTGATACATTCCGTCATTAGCTTCATCAAATCATTCGATGTTACAGCTTGATTAATATCTATATCCAATCCATCGTGTAGTTTACTTAGTTGTTTCATCGTTAGAGCTATTCCTACTTGGTCTTTTGTTGCATTGCTATTATTTGCCATTATTCTTGGTGTTCTTGTGGTGTTCTTGTGGTGTTCTTGTGATTGTATTAAAGTATTGTATACTTCTTTTCTTTCTCTTTTTTTGTTCAATTTTTCAATAACTAATATTCCTTATTTATAAATGAAAGGTATTGCTGTATTTCAAAATAAATTAAAAGGTTATGTTACATTTATTCAAGAAGATTCTAAAAGTATTGTTAAAATAAATGGCCATATTAGTAATTTATCTCCAGGTAAGCACGGATTTCATGTACATAAGTACGGAAATTTATTGAAAACTGATTGTACAAAATGTGGAGGGCATTTTAATCCCACTAATAAAGTTCACGGTGGTAGAAATGTAACTAATAGTCACGCGGGCGATTTAGGCAACATTACTGCAAATAAAAAGGGTATAGCAAAATTTCATTTCGCTGTTGACAAAATGACACTTTACGGGAAAAATAGTATATTTGGGAGATCGATTGTTGTTCACGCTGATCCAGATGATTTGGGTAAAGGAGGGTTCCCCGATTCTCTTACTACTGGACACGCCGGTGCTAGATTAGATTGCGCCGTTATAGGTATACAGTCTGATTAATTATTTTCTTATGATGTTATAATTTTCTTGGAACCATTTGTAGGTGATATTTAATCCATCTTGGAGAGATTTAAATTTAAAATTAGGATATAATGTCTGTAATTTTAAATTGCTCACGGTTTTCCTCATACATCCATCCCCTTTTGAAGTATCGAATATTATATCATGATTTTCAATATTCATCGCCCGTGCTAGCGCAAAGATCATTGTTCTAATTTTTAACTCGTCTTTACAACATATAATCGGCTCGGTTGATTTATATTTATTATCCAGAAGGATCTTACAAATTATTTTTGCGAAATCTCCAGCGTACAAAAATTGTCTCAGAGGTCTACCCGTTCCATAGGCAATGTGCTTTTCATCTGTATTGTTCTCTTTATTTCTTAACAGAGTATTATGAAATCGATGCATTAATGCTGGTATCACGTGACCATCTTCCAAGTTAAAATTATCATATTCTCCATATAGATTTACAGGTATCACGCAAATATATTCTGTATTATAAGCTTTATTATATTGCCGACATTGCAACTCTAACATCCTTTTTGCAAAAGCGTACCCTTCGTTTGATGGATGCGGTGCACCATAATGTATTTGCTTTTCATCCATGGGAAATTCGTATGGGTATTGAGGATAAATACAAGATGATAGGCAGAATATCCCCCTTTTTATTTTATATTTATGACTCATTTCTAGTATGTTTTCATTTATTTTGATGTTATCACTGAACATTTTTATACCGTTATTCATATTCATGAATAATCCTCCTACGCATGCTGCTAGATGAATTATACAGTCGAATTGTTCATTGCTTGAAAAATAATGCATTACTGATAATCTATTTGTTAAATCACAATCATTTCTAGATAAAAATATGAATTTATTGTCATTTAAAATATTTTTTTCTTCGTCAGTTAGTTCATTGTCTTTGTTTCTCGTTTTATCTACTAAGTCCTGGATATGTGATCCTACCATTCCTGTACCGCCCGTTACTAATATACGCATTTTTATATATTATATAAAAATTTGGTTTTATATTATGGTTTTATATTATGGTTTAATTCTTTATTTCTTGTTCAATAGTTTTCTGTCCAAGTTTCACCTTTATAGTTATTATAAGTTGTAAATTCACCAGTTTTTCCTTCGTAGTTTTCCAGTAGGCTTCCCCAGCAGGATCTGTAATTTTGTGAGCCACCATATACAGTTACATTCCATTTTCTTGCAGCTCGCCAGTTAAATTTTCGACCTCCGATAGACTTGTACTTACCAATGTATTGTTCTGGGACACCTTTGTTTATGAGTTTCTGTTTTTCCGATTCTTTAAAGAACTCTATTTCATCCATTGGTCCTACTATGGTATATTTTGAAAATCCATTATCTAGTCCTACACAAGGAACTCTATCGCCGGAGTATCTTAAGAACAACTTAAGTTTTTTTACTTCTTCTTTCAATGAGTCTTCAATGGATTGTTTCTTTTCTTCATGTTTGTCTTTCTCCACTTTTGACTTTTCTGTGAATTGCCGTTTATCTTCATCTGACATTGAACTCCAATCTTCTCTCATTTTTTTGTTATAAAGTTGGTAAGCTGTCAATGGCTTTACCAATTGTTTGATTTCTTTTTGAGCTTGGGTTTGAAGGTCTGCGATACTAGTCATTATGCTTGTTTATTGTGTTTTTTGTATTGGAAACAAATGATAAATTCTATTCAATTTAATATTTTATTTATATAAATATGCCATTTAGATTAGCGTTCCGTTATATTTCTTATCGCAAACTTCACGATAGGAAATTACCCAATGTTTTAGCGAGATTTACCAATCGGGATCCTGAATATATCAGTACTTCAAGTCCTAGAAAAGCAGATCATTGTAGTAAAACAATACTAAAGAGTATCGACAGTAAGACTATTGACAGTGAGACTATGTTTGATGCAAAAAAAAATTTGAATGTTGTGGTGAAAATAGTTCATTAACCGAAAGGTGTGATATGTGTCCTTATGATAGATATTATTAATCCAGATGTACATACTGTCCCCAAGGATCTTCCTCATCTTCATCCGAAAATTCACACTGAATTGCTCTATTTTTTGTTATTATTTTTTTTGTGACTTCATGTGAATCATGTGGCGATGAGAATAATATTTCCATTATTCTATCACATATCCCCTTTTTAACTTCTTCTTTTAATATGATTCTTGATCTTTTTACTGGTGTAAAGTGTGCTATATCCATTGTGTTATGCGTTAATTAATGTAGTTTAATACTTATATGAAAGATTATAAAATATTCAATTTTTCATATAACATTGTCTTCATGATATCCCATGGGATCATTCGTGATTTCTTTATATATAATTTCTACTTCCCGATCACGTCTTAGTTCTTTTCTTATTTTTAAACAGCAAAAACAACAACATTTGGAGAGAATATTTCCCATTAATTACTAGATATATTATATTTATTAAACCGCCACTTGTTCTGACTCAGCTTCTACTACTTTAGACTCCGGTACTTTTAAATATGCTTTGTCGCCATCTTCAACAAACGCCTTTACACTACCCAAGTGCATTACATTATCATAATGAGCTTGTAAAGTTGGGTATTGAGATAACACATCGCCCAAGCCAGCCTGGACCATTAAATACGATGCTGAGAATACCGCAATATCACCGGCATGATAATTGTTGCCCGAGAAATAGTTTTTGTCACCTAAAAGTTTTACCAAAGAATTTAATTTTACTGGCAACTTGGTTGCTTTAACCTCTTGCCAAGCTGATCTTTGCGCATCCTCATCCCCAGAGTATTTAGCCTTCGCAAATAAGGTAAAAATATCTTCCGCTTGCTCCATCAACATATCTGCTATCACGTTCTCTTCAAGATTCTCTGGCCAAATATTTGCTAGTTTTGCACAGTATCTCGCAATCGTACGCGACTGGGCAATAACTAAGTCGTTATGATATAGTACGGGTAATTGACCAAAAGGCATTCGATCTTTTGGCTCTGGCCAGGTGTTTGCCGTGTCTGTGTCCCAAATATATTCAACATTTGCGGATCTTAACATTAGCATTGACATCTGGGCTCTGGCATTTAAACCCCAGTAAACAAAACGTGGTTTCTCGTTATTTACAATTGCACTCATTATAATTTATAGAGTTGATATCTTTTTAAATACAAATAAAAAAGTATATGTGCATTATTTGTGCATTATTTGTGATACTTTTTTAAAGTATTTTTTTAATGTATTTTTTAAAGTATATGTTCAATTATTGTTTTACTTTTTTAGAGTTTGAGAGGATTTGTGGTGGATTTTTTTTGTTTCGAGGCTCGAATGCTCGATGCGAACATTTTTTTGCCACGTCTTTGGAGCTTTACCGGTACCTTCGTCCAGGTTTTCATTGATCTCAAAGCAGGAATCATAAGCGATGTATAAATGGTCAGTTCTTTTGAAAAGCACGGGTCTGTTGCCATAATAAGACCCAGGTTATTGATGTTGTAAACGCCATCGATTTGCTCTAGTGCTCTTTGAACAAAGCTTTTACGAGCGCGACTTTCACAAATGTCTTGCCAATCTTCTTCCCTGTTTCTGAAAACTTCATCTGTCATCTCTTCGTCTCTGTGATGATCCATGTTTGCTTGAACAAGATTTCCATCTACTAATCGTGTAATGTGATTATCAGTTGCCCGTACTCCCGCCGAGCGATCTCTTGTAATGATTGCACCTTCGTGTTTTTTTGTTCCGCAAACTGTAATGTATGTTGGTGCTATCAGCTCAGAGTTTTGGAATTCGATTACAGCATCTGAGTAGCATTTCTGTGAGGTCAAAACTTCTCTTACCAAGTAGCCAATGGGCCAATAACCTGCGATACATCGATATATGTTTTTGGAGAATGCCATTGCCGGCGAGTCACTGCACTGTCTTGTACGACGATAGTTAATTGATACCGAAAAGCTTCTTGGTTTCATTCCGGTGAGAATTCCAATGTAACCTGCCCAAGTTGTACCATGGAACACAATCCGACCTCTTGATTTGTAAACTACGTTGATCGTCAAAGCTTTTAACTCTGGTAAATCCCAGTCCATTGTTCGAATATGAATTGGATGTCTAGGTCCCTGAACTACGACTGAAGTGCAAGCAGCAAATGCCTCGTATGCCAATTGAAGCATTAATACTCGTCCTACCTCGATTCCAGTATCTCTCGCAATTCCTTTGAGTTCATTGCAGTAAAGTACTGCATTTGTTTTACAAGCAACTCCTAGAAGTGGAACTAAGACTGATTGGGCTGTTTGACCAAGCATGTCGTCCGCCAATTTCGTGGCCAAGTGGATTTTGTCTTTAAAATCCGGGACAATGTGTGCCCATCTTTCCTCCTCAGGCTTGTCAAGATTAATGGTGTATGTCGGACAGTCGTTTTGAAATAAAGATTTTTGTTTGATACAGCTCATTATTGATTGTATATATAGTTTATGATATGTTAGTACTATATATCTTTTTGCCAAAAAAAAGATTCAATTTTTTGATGAACTACTTATCATTAACCGTGAAAAATTGAATTTATATATATAATGTAGCATGATGGTATTAATATCATTCTATATCAGCAGTATGTCCAAATCACATATATATCACGCCTACTTTTCACAAACAGCAAAAGAAAACAGAATGAATCATAAGGAAAGGTTTGGTTCTGAGTCTTTTCAAAATAATAAAGTAGTTCTTTCAAATATTTATCTCTCGCAAGAAGGCAAAGAGGTCGAAATAACTGAAGTATGTCAGGAGAAAAAAGAAAAATTTAACTTTGAGGATGAGGAGTATCGCGGTATTGTTGTAAAGTGGACCCGGTCCATTTTCAAGTCGTGATTATGAGTTAAGTACTAAACTTTAACATAGACACAGCATTAGCATTTAAGAAAATGGTATAAAATCAACATTAAGTATTTTACTACAATGGAATCAAAAAAATCGGATATTTGCTTGGTAAAGATGAAGAATAAAAGACCGACTATCATTTCAACAGATCTTCCATTTGCTAGACCGGTTCGAAGATGCGAATACTTACGCAATACTTGTCCTTTGATCTGTCAAAATCTAAAACTTAAACTTTTTGATCACCTTTTGCTAGGTGGTGAGCATAGTAAAAAAATTTCTCCTGAATTTAGTTCTCCCATGAGTATTAGAACCGATATTAGTGCAGAAGACAAAAAAAGTATCGTATTAGCTGATCCCAAGTTTGGTATGTTTAGTTTATTTAAGTATCACATACGACGGGGATATTTAAATCAAGAGTTGAAAAAGTCTAATAAAATTTACTGTTCGCATATTTTTTCTTTGGCATTCGCTTTGCCAATACTTATTTTTATTAGTCAATGGTTGTTGTATATATCTTTAATTGCATATGAAGCTCGCACATTTGATGGTAATTTCTGTCCTAATACAAGTCCTGTTGAAAATAAGATGATGATGGCTGGTATTGGCATTGTTTATTTTGTACGTAGTTTTTTTATATGGGATAATTTGACCACTAGGATTGGTTTGCAAAAAATGAATCGTGTAGATAATATATCTGCCATTTTAGATACGTTCCAGGAATTTTTATTTACTTTGATGGTTTATGGTGCAAATATTTGGATTATATTTGCCGAAGATGATCTGCAAAATATGATAATGAATTCTCTAGCAATGGAGTTTTTAATGCAACTGGATAATGAATTTGAGGAAATTTATTTTGACAACATGCCGGGCTCTGCAGAAGATATTTATGACAATATTTATGTTACATACGATGAAAATAAAGAACTTATCGAAGCCCGCCACAAAAAATCTCGCTGTTTCCGATGTTTTAGTTATACTTTGGTAATACCTTATAAAATTTTGGTGTTAGCTATATTCTTGTTCCCAGCGTTTTGTTTTTTCACTGCTATATTGGGCCCTGTGTGCAGGTAGATATTAGGAAATAAGTTTAAATATATAGAGATAGCACTAGATATGTCAATGAATCGCATTTTAGAAAATGAAACCGTACTATATATTATTGCTAGTTCGGTTGGTGTTGGGATTTGTAGTTGCTGTTTGATTCATCTTTGTAGATTAAAATGGAGAGAAAATCAAAGAAACCGTCAGATTAAACCTCAAGAAACTCTATTTGTTAATCCCCTGCGTATTAAAGAAGAAAAGATTTTGAGGATTATTTAATAATATCTGTTTAATATAATGAATATTCTTAAAGTTAAAATTCCAGTAGGAAAGGACGGTTTAGTTAAAAAAAAATTTCTTGCGAACCCTTCGGGGGAAAAGGGTGTTGGATGCGCAGACGGATGTATTAAGATAGTATTAGATGATAATATGATGGATCAAATTAAAAGTTTTAAAGCTAGTCCTAATCATTTAAATCATGATATTATTCCCGTGGATATAATTCCTGGAAAAACTGATCCATATTTAATCGTCAATGAGTTAGGCGACATTTTTTGGGTTGGAGGGGTAGATCCTACAAAACTTTGGACACCTGACCGAAATACAAAAGGACAGTATAAAGAAATAAAAAGGAAGGATGGGACCATCAAATCATATAAATTAGACGAACATCTTGCTACAAGAGCACCGTCCGATAGTGATTCTGAAATAAATGCCCACGTTGTTACGATCGAGCAGAAATGGGTACCGTACCCGCTTGTTCCTTCAAAAAATATAAGTGACACGTACAAATATCCAACTTCTCAAAAAGCTGGTAAAAGTAAAAGGAGACGTACTAGGAGATTCAAGAAAAAGCGCAAGAAAAAACAAACCAAGAAGAGAAAGAAGAAAAGGAGAACTAAGAAGAGTTACAAGAGGCGTAAGAAGAAGTCCGTTAGAAAGAGAGGGAAGAAGAAAAATTGATTTAAAATAATTTACTGTAGTTAGTAAACAACAGTACACTATTTATACAATGGATCCTCAAGAATGGCTCAAAACCAAAATACCCGTAATGAAAGCGTGTGATGAAAACTGGACAATGGAACGATATGATTTTCCACAGAATGTTCGCGATTGGATTAAAAATAATTGGATTAAAGTGAATGAAAAAGGAGGTGGTACTTATGCCGAACCTAAATATTTTAATGAAAAACGTAATGATCCACTGCATGCGTGGTATGGAATGTCTTCTATGGACGAACCTAGTTAAATAATATATAATGTTTAATAATTTGGAATGACAATGAATAAATACAATGGATCATCGATATCACTTGGGGATCTCAATCTGTTTGGATGATGAGGTTGTCGGGTTAGTAGAATTTTAATATTAGTTGTATTGAGTAATTTTTTTCCAAAGGGGTAAAGGTATAATGAGATTGAGCGGTCTGCGTATTTTACTCTTTTCGCAATTTCATCCTTGACTTCAGCTATAGACGCGTTCTCTGATACTTCAAATGATATACTTTTTTTATCTTGAAAGTTATTGTTGTAAAATTCTGGAATCTCTTGATTTCCTGCGTGACGTAATACTATCTTTATTTTTTTTTGGTTTTTTTTGGCTCTCACGCATGCGCGTCTTAGTAAAATTCCACCGATAAAAGATATACAGAATATGGCTGGTAGGGACATTTGTAAGGATTGTAAGTGTATTGCGTTGAATAACATTATTAAGGTATTTTATTTTCCAATTCAATTTTTTGTTTTGGAGTTAATAAGGGTATGTATATTTAAATACTCCAAAACAAGGTAATTTTATAAGTATTGTAAATATAATATTTTGTTTGTATATTATATAATGTCAGGAGAGACTAAGACAGAGCCTAAGACAGTAGACTGGAAAAATTTACATGTTTCAAATGGTGAAACGTGGCAAGATTTGCATAATGAGTCGGTAAAATTAATCAAAAATCACGGTATCAATGAACATGGAGAAGATCAGGAGCATTTTAGTACGGGGAACACGAGTGGAATGGCAAAGGCACGACAAATACACGACAAGTTAAGAGCCTGGGAGAAAAAGAAGGAGAAAGAGGGAATTATAAACTCAAAAGATAGAGTTCACCGTCAGAAATTGTGGGGATTGGGTGAGAGGTATTTCCCGGTTAACGAAAAAGATGGATTCAACAAGAACCAAACCAAAATGATGGATGGCAAGCCAGTTGTTGTGGCTGGTGGAAAGAAACGTAAAACCAAACGAAAGAAACGAAAAACCAAAAGAAAAAAGAAAACAAGAAAACACAAAAGAAGAAGGAAAACAAGAAAACGCAAAAGAAGAAAAAAAAGAAAAACGCATAAAAGATAATTTTATAAGTATTGTAAAATATAATATTTATAGAATCATTATTTAATTAGGATATAATGATTATTTGATGCTACCGATTATAAATTCAATAAACCTTTTCGCATACTTTTGTGGAGGTAATGCACTAATTTCTGTGGAACAATCTTTACTAAAATACGATTTATACTTGTTTTCTGTAAATTTCATCAAATTGTACTGTTGTAAAATATCAATGATTCCAATGTAATAGATTTCATTGTTTAGCGTGCCATCGTCATTCATGCCCCAAAATCCCCCATCATCGCGCTTAAACAAAGATAATTGTATTTTATTAACTTCTCTTTCATCCTTGACGCAATTATTTATGTTACGTGGTATATATCCATGAACTTGTTGAGGATCTCTACCGTGTACACCAATTAACAACGAATAATCCATAATTTTCATTTTGGCCAGAAACACACTGTCATTGGCAATTTGGTCCGCAAATACCAACTTCCTTTCTGACTTTCCAATTTTTAACCATTGTCTGGGCTTGGATACAGGCTGTTCTGTATTTTTCTTGTTAGTAGATTTATCCTCGTCTGTGAATCCTTGAAAATTCAAATCCTTTCCACATACCTTTGAATCTTTTGACGCGGTCTCAAATTTATATCTTTTTACATATCGACCTGAATATGTAGCCCCCTTTAAATCATATAGGGTATGTATCGGTTTTGGTGTGTGTAAAATGTTGTTCATCACCACAAAATGTATTTTTCTATTTAGATGTGGCATTTTCACACGATGTAAGCCGTAATATTGGTTAATGAACGAATTAGGATTTCTAATCATATATTGGATGTAATGTGGCAATATTCTTCTTAAAAATTTACATTCGTAATCCTTCAATGTTTTGATCATATATTTTTTGTCGTGTGAAATAAAGAAGTACATACCCGATTTTGAATTTGACATGAATTCTAAAAAGTTGGTATCTGGATTACATATGGAATTCAGGTATTCATATTTGTCAACACCCCAAAAATTTCTTAAATTCCCAAATACTGATGGTGCATAATCTTTGAACTTAAAGTGTGACGACATATCTTTGATTTCTAATGGAATGGTGTATTTATCTACTGCCATAAAATCAGTAACTTGTAACAAATTCTCGCACATTTCCCTATTACCGCGCATTTTTTCAGAAAATTCAGCTTGACGATCTATAGATATTTGTACGCCCATCATCATCCCCCAAGTTAGAGCAAACTGTTTGTGACCTTTATGGATCATGTCTTTTGCTCTATCTTTCTTTCCATCGGACAAACGCCTTTCTCTTTTATAGTATTGATGTTTACATTTTTTTTGTGATTGTAAGTCAGACCTTATACTACGATATTTTCTACTTAAAATTGTTTTCACTTTTTTTTTATTTCCGGCTTCTTGTTTTCGTCTCAAGGTTATTGACAGTGCCTCTTCAAATTTGTTCATTGTATTATTGTTTGGTATGTTAATATATGTTTATAAGTTTTCAATTTAATAAGATATTATTAACAACTGCGGAAGTCAGAAGAGGACCAAAATAGATTTAAATACTTAAACAGTTGGTAACTTGACCAATCCAATGACATAGGCGAATCTAGCCGTTACGTGTGCATTGGCCAATCTGCCGTTGCTGCCGCCTGAATATCCGCTAGTTTAAGTATTTTAATGCCACGGTCGAAACTACCATATAATGGCAAACGGGAAACCGGTAAGAAAACGAGAAACCGGTAATAAAAAGGTCTAGTCTATTCGCACCCTTTTTATTTTTTAAACTCTAATACTTTTCTTTTCTTCAACGGGTTCCTCGATCTGAAAAGGTAGAGCCTTCTTATCAGCAACCCTTTGAGTTCCTCGTGGCGCCCAAGCAACACACTTCCCACCCAAACCTGTAATGGATCTGAATTTGCGCCACTCGAATGTTTTTGGAAGAGTGTGTTTGTTTGTTAAAATAATGACTTGGCGATCCGAAACTGCCGTTTGGCCATTATTACTCGTATAGGGAGTTGCACTGGCCCAATGACTCGGTCGCTCATCTGCCGTACCCTCTCTTTCCACTTTGTATATGTATACTACCTCTTCTCCTACTGGACCTGTAATGAATCCAAGATAGTCTCCCACTACTATACGGTTCTTGCTGTCCTTATCCCAACGACCTTCGCGAGTTACAAGAATCTCTGTAAAGAATATACTAAAATCGGTCATAACGTCGGTACGTTTTGGATTTATGCGTACATGATAATATTCTGGCATTTTATTTGAATGTTGTTATTGATTTTTGATATGGTTTTATTAAATACTTATATGTCAAAATTTCCATTCAATTTTTTTCTATTTTCTATTTATAATGAGAAAGGGTCCTGAAGAATCCGCAACTAGGTTTTCCATAGGAATTAAAAAAAAAGGCAATGATGGTAATATTTGGAGTATTGTAAAAAATAAAAATGGTGTAAAACGTTGGAAAAAAACACAAAAAAAAAGAAAGAAAAAAAACAAAACGAGAAAAATATATAAAAGTAAACTTAAAAATGTCGGTCATGAAAAAAAAATTACTGTTAAGATATTGAAATCATTTAAAAAAAAATACGGCGTAACAACTACTGGTAATAAAAAAGAAATGGCTGAAGGTTTATGGACTGTACATGGAGGTTCGATGAGCGATGATGATTTACTATTGATTATCCCTTTGCTTTCAAAAAGAGATAGAAAAGAAGCCGAAAAATTATTATCGAAACGCATAACTGAACCAGTTATTAATTATAAAGGTATGTGGATGCCACAACCAAAACCACTAAGAAAAATGTCTCGAAAGGAAATGATAAAACATTTACGACATTTTAGAAATGTCTGGGAGAGAGAAACTACCAGAAATCAAGATTTAAGCGATGAACGATTAGACGAAGAATCGGATAAAGATTTACGTGGATTATTGAAATTTTATTTTAGTAATGAAGCAAAACAAATAGCAGGCGATTGGCTAAGAAAAAATTATTAATAAAAAAAATATAGTTCCCATATCGGGGATCGAACCCGAATCCCCCGCGTGAAAGGCGAGTATCCTTACCAATTAGACTATATGGGATGGTGCCGTCTGTGGGGATTGAACCCACGGCCACGCGCTTAAAAGGCGCGCGCTCTACCAAACTGAGCTAAGACGGCTTTGTAGTGTACCTTGCTGATTAAGTACAGTATTCCTATCTGGTCTCTACGCTGCTTCAATTTTCTAAAATTGGGTTATGGGGCAATATTGCATTGATATAATACAGTAAACATGATGACTGTATTATTATTTAAAGCTATCTATAGTGCTTTTTTTTAAGTTAATGGAGAGATTAACTATCACATTTCATCAGCTATTTATTGCACTGTATCATCTAGCTTTTTCTCTCCAAATCAATAAAAAGTATGTACAAGGATAGGAATATATTCAATTTGGAGGGTTTTTTTATTTGTTTTTTTGTTTTTTATTTTTTATTGTCTCGCGGGCCGAGATGGGGTTTTATTTACGCTAGGAATATTGTGAGTTGACCTTCGAGGTCTTCGATTTGGTCTTCCAATTCGGCAATGTCACCCTCGTCTGCCCAGGATCCATCAGAGTTCTCCTTGGACGACAGGAGCTCAGACCTGAGCTCCTCGAGCTGAAGACGAATTCCGGCAAGCTGTTCATCGGATCTCTTTTGAACAAGAGCAAGTGAAGGCTTGATTGTACCTTCGCTCTTGACTGCCTTGGAGGCTCCTGAAGCCCAAGCTCCAGTTGTCACCTTCTTGGGCTGGGTGATAGGAACGCGTTCCTCTTCATCTGACTCCGTGTCAGATGGGATCTCGAAGCGGTTCACAGCTGGGCGGGCGTTGGTGCGCTTCCTTGGCTGGCGCGGTGCGCTCCTTCCTTGGCTTGCAACCCATTCCCCGGCGGCGATGGCTTGGCGGCGGTGTTCGGCTAGGCTATGGTTGGTCTCACGCTGGCGGGTTGTTTTGGCTTTCAGCTTCGGACAGATGGCTTCGCCTGAGCGATGCTTCATCCAGTGACCATCTTCCTTGCAGTAGGAGCAGCTAGGCTTGCGTGATTGCGAGCGCTGAACTCTGCGACGAGGGCGGTAAGTGTTGCTGGTAGACATTTTGAGGTTTTTGTAAGTTCTTGATTGAATTCGTAAGTTATTTGTTGGGGGAATGTCTTTCTCTCTCTGCCAAAAAACTACTTCAATTTTTTGATAACCCTTGCATCTAGGTTTCAACAACTATCCATTGTTCATACAAGTTATATGGTAGTATCTATAAGTTACAATTTAAGGCAAACGGGAAACCGGTAAGAAAACGAGATACCGCCTACAATCACACATTGCTCATTCTTCATTATCTAATACTTTCTCTCCAAATAAAAAATATGTACAGGGGATTAGGGGGTTTTTTATTTGTTTTTGTGTTTTTTGTTTTTTATATTTGGTGCTAAGATATTAGTTCCCTCTTAGCATATGGGAGGTTATATACATTTATTCTTCGAAGGAAAGCTCTTGGATTTCACCAGTGGTTTCATCGTAGGCTCCGATGCATTCGCCTTCTAGATCAAACAGGACCGCTGATAATCCGTACGCCTTAGTCATGTAGTACGCAGTACCTTCGATCTCGATCTTGGGTGTGGATTCGTCTAGGACAATATCATCCTCATCCTCTGCATCATCGTCTTCCTCAGCGATCGTCGCTTGAA
>PVMK01188238.1_pt1 | contig 52333 bp, 50 predicted proteins | sample 1853481 | NCBI WGS metagenome assembly PVMK01 (sample SAMN08533507, study PRJNA380276) | Marine sediment metagenome, whole genome shotgun sequencing project.
GGCTTGCCCGCCGTCAAGAACTCTACACGCGTATGGGCCGCATGCTTGACCTTCTGGCTGACCTGGCACTACTCACGTTTCTGGCGACCGGCTTGTATCTGGCCGGCGTTATTCCGGGGCCACTGCTGTTGTTGTTGATCGTGAGATATCCCGTCTTTTTGATTGGAGTGCTCGTAATGTACTTTGCTCGGGGACCGGCCCCGTTGCGTCCGACACTTATTGGCGGGGCGACGACGTTTGCGACCAGCGTCGTGCTACTCGTAATCGCATTCAAAACATTGCTGCCGACTGCCTGGCCACCGCCACTATGGATCGAATGGTCGGTTTGGTTTCTCTATTTTCTGATCGGCGTGAATATTTTGTACCTGATCAATCGGGGAGTCGCCTGGGCGGGTCATAGAGAAAACCACAGCTCAAACACTGGATAATTGTGCCAGGGTACCTGTCAGGGCCGAATTCCAATTTACGATTGTGATTTTTAAGGGGCAAGGCTTACAGGAAAAGGCTGCGCAATTTTCAGACTATCGCAGACACCAATACTGCACCGCCTGCTGGCCAAGAAATTCCTCCGCATCGGCGCCTCGCAACATAGCCAGTGTTGCCAACATCCCCGCCTGGGTGCAGCTATCTGCGGCAACGGTGATGGAGCGTGGCGCATCGTCGACGGGCCATCCTGTCGTCGGGTTCAGCACATGGCCATACCGAACATCGTCTTTCAGCAGAAAGCGTCGGGCATCGCCACTCGTGGCGAGTGCCCCGCTGCGAAGGCGGATCAGTCGATCCGGCTGATTCTCGTCAGGACGCACTGACTCGATCCCTACTCGCCAGCCAGCTCCGTCCGGCTCACCGACGACGACGAGATCGCCGCCGAAATTGACCAGGCAACTCGCTTTGGTCTGTCGCTCGGCAATCACGGCCGCCTGGTCCACCGCGTATTCCTTGCCGATGCCGCCCAAATCAATCTGCATTCCCGGCTGCAGCTGCAGGACCGGCCGCTTCCAGCTGACCTTGCCCCAGCCGACGACCTGCAATACGGCATCGATATCAGCCTGCGCCGGGACTCTGTCACTGCCATCGAACTTCCAGACCTTGCGCAGCGCACCGGACGTAATATCAAAGCGACCGTCGCTCATGCGGTAGAGGCTCTCGGCGAAATCAAGGAGGTTTGCGGTCTCTCCGTCGAGCTCGATCTCACGCCCGTCGCTGGAGTTGATATCATCGACAATGTTGCCGGTAACGTAACGGCTGAATTTGTCTTCGATGCGCCAGGCCTCTGCGGCAACCCTGTTCAGCAATTCACGCGCGTCCGACTCGCTCTTTACATCCGTCAATAGCTGACACGGACTCGCCATCGCCTGAAATTCACCGCACCAGTGATCACCGTCGCGCCTCAGGACGGGCGACCGGCGCACACTGGCGGTAGACATCGCCGGGCTATCTGCCGAAGCGATAGCTGAAATTGAAGATGATCGCATCCAGACCCGGGTACAAGTTGCGCTGACTCTGATTACCGATAATTTGCTCGGCCGGCACGTCACCGTCCTGCCTGTAGTATTCCAGGCGCACGCTCATATCGCTCCCCGACGCCGTCTTCCAGCCGTATTTGATTCCGGCTGTAATCGCATCGAAATCGCCGAGGCGGTAATCGGCTGAAGCGTAAAGAGGCAGCGGCTCGCTATCGACGAGACTCGCCCTGTAGAACTCGGCCTCGGACTGTGAATAAAACCGGACGTGTGGCTCCAGGTACCTGTTGTCACCCATCGGAAATCGCAGCTTCGCATCCAGCGTGTGCGAGTCAATGTCCCAGTCGTCCGTCATATAACGATAGGACACATCCACAACTCTGCCGTCCCAGTAGTATTTGGCCTGCCCGAAAAGACTGTGCTTGGCTCGATTTTCCGGCCGGCTCTCGAATCGGAACTCATGAGATGGACCTTCGACACCGGGCGCCGGCGTGCGCGGTACTGTGTCCCCCGTAACGCCGTCGACCATGCTGATGATCTTGTACGGATCGCTGAGATAACCGCTGGAATCACTGTAGGAATAATTGAGCTGGACCAGCAAATTGCGATTCACGACCTGGGTGACGCCCAACAACAAGTCGACGACATCCTTGTCCTGATCGCCCATCTTGTTACTCAGGTCGCCGACGTCCAGCATCCGGGCGAAGGGAATCGGCGCCCCACCTTCAGGATCCATGCTATCCCGGGCATACGCAACACCGACACTGACCGTCGTATTGCGATTGTTGAAATCGCGTGAAAGTCCGACGTTGCCGCCGATGTGAAAATAGTCATACTCACCCGATGCAGTTAGCCCGGCATTCACCTTGTAAAGCCTGCCAAGCGGCTGCTGCCAGCTCGCGCTGATCGCAACCCGTGTATCAAGAAACGTGTCATCCAGGGGATGCTGGCCGGCGGGAATCGTATAAACAGCATTGCCGGACGGACTCGTGAACGTCTGCGCGACATCCATCGGTGTTGCCCCGCTGGCTGACGCGCCCGTCAGACTATCGACAGTCAGTGTCAACGTCAGGTCCTTGTCATCGGCAAACCATCGCTTCGCCAATAAACTGAGGCTTGCATCCTGTACTCGACCATCGCTCTCGCCATAGTACAAAAAAGACGTATCGAAATCCCAACCCGGATCCTCCTGAGCATTTACCGGGTTGGTCGGCGCGGTACCAAACAGCGTGCACGTCGCAGCCGCCAGCGATATGGCGATCGAATTATTTTGCTTATCAGTCATTTCATATCCCTTTGCTCGCCCAGGCTAGTTGCAACCGCATCCGCCGCCACCGAACCCACGGCCACCGCTGGATGCTTCTTTGCTGAAATAGATGTGATCATCGAGTCCGGCCTCAAGCGGATTGGTCACCAGCTGCACCTTGTAAAGCCTGCCAAGCGGCTGCTGCCAGCTCGCGCTGATCGCAACCCGTGTATCAAGAAACGTGTCATCCAGGGGATGCTGGCCGGCGGGAATCGTATAAACAGCATTGCCGGACGGACTCGTGAACGTCTGCGCGACATCCATCGGTGTTGCCCCGCTGGCTGACGCGCCCGTCAGACTATCGACAGTCAGTGTCAACGTCAGGTCCTTGTCATCGGCAAACCATCGCTTCGCCAATAAACTGAGGCTTGCATCCTGTACTCGACCATCGCTCTCGCCATAGTACAAAAAAGACGTATCGAAATCCCAACCCGGATCCTCCTGAGCATTTACCGGGTTGGTCGGCGCGGTACCAAACAGCGTGCACGTCGCAGCCGCCAGCGATATGGCGATCGAATTATTTTGCTTATCAGTCATTTCATATCCCTTTGCTCGCCCAGGCTAGTTGCAACCGCATCCGCCGCCACCGAACCCACGGCCACCGCTGGATGCTTCTTTGCTGAAATAGATGTGATCATCGAGTCCGGCCTCAAGCGGATTGGTCACCAGCTGCATCTCCTCTTTGGCGAGCACATCGCGCTCCCAGGGTTCAACACCCATGCTGCTGCATGCCGTCACAATCAGCATGGCCGACAGCAGGATAAGCAACCTGTTCACTTTCGGGTACATCGCAACTCCTTTAGCTGGGGATTTTGGGTCGGTCACCTGGCGCTGACCACCGATTCGGTGTCATTGAGAACTGCCAGCAGCGTTGCTTCGTACTCGTGCAACCTGGCGGTCTTGAATCCGAGATGGCGGGCGACAATATTGCCGCTTCTGTCTATCACGTAGGAACTGGGCATGGCGATCACATCGTAACTGCGGGCAAGTGTGCCGTCGGCGTCGCGCACGATGCGGAAACGCACGGGGAATTCCTGCAGAAAGGACTCGGCCTCGGACGGGTCTGCGTCCATGTTGACGCCTATCACGACGAGCCCTTGCTCACCATACTTGCTCTGCATTTCATCAAGCCACGGAAACGAGCGTCGGCAGGGCACACACCATGACGCCCAGAAATCGACCACCACCACTTTGCCCTGGTAGTCATCGAGGTCGATGATCGTATCGCCGGCTGAGGCCGAAGGGCCTGCCAGCAGCAGCGCGGCAACAAGGGCGGGCAATGATTTCACCAAAAGCAGGATTGTTTTCATCAGGAATTCCTTTTCAAGGTCTGTCCATTTTGCATCATTCGCACACGCCCAGGGTGTGGCTCAATGAGCATTTTCATGTCCCAAGCAACTGATTCCTAATGATCTTTTGGCGCCCGAAACGACCGAGCCGGTGTTATCTCAACGTAATCTCTGTAAGGTATGATGACCTAAGCGGGCAAAATCCTTCGCAAAATCCACAAGAAATTTCTGCCAGCCGGCGAAGGACCTCGCTGCCCGGCTGTTTCGCGCGCTTGCCGTCAGTCAATCAGGTTCGAGATGAAAATCGCGAGTATGGCGGCCGGCGCGACATAGCGCATGAGGAAACGCCAGCTGCGGAACAGGAAACCGTCCTGCACGCCCAGTGCCTGCATGGTCATGTCTTTCGACAGCCACCAGCCGATGAATACCGCATATAACATCGCACCGACCGGCAGCAGCACGCTGGTGATGATGAAATCGATCAAACCGAACGGGGTCGTGTCGCTGAATCGTCCAATGAATCCCAGCGGCCTTGCATCTTCGAGCCAGATTGAACGACCAGACGGTCAGGAATCCGAAAAGGAATATTGCAGATCCAAGCGCCATCGCCATTTTCGAGCGACTGCGGCCTTCCTTTTCAACCAGTTTACAAATTGAAACCTCAAGCATTGAAAGTGACGAGGATAGTGCCGCCAGGAATACGAGAACAAAAAATATTGCGCCGATAAACGCGCCACCGGGCATGCTGCCAAATGCCGTCGAGAGAGTGACGAAGATCAGCCCGGGTCCTTGTGCCGGATCGAGACCGTGGGCGAATACGATCGGAAAGATCATCAGGCCGGCTAACAGCGCAACCAGCGTGTCGCCAACAGCAATAATCACTGACGATTTCACAAGGTCCACATCGTCCGGCAAATATGCTGCATAAGTCAGCAATGCACCGATGCCGACGTTGACCGAGAAAAACGCCTGACCGAATGCGGACAATATAACCTCGGGCGTAAGCTTCGAGAAGTCGGGCTTGAAGAGATAGCTGACGGCTTGTGAGAAATCGCCGGCAAACATTCCGTAAATGACCAGACCAACAAGCATTACGAACAACGCAGGCATCATAATTGTAACCGCTTTTTCGATACCGGCTTTTACCCCACGCGACACGATAAAGACCGTCGCCGCCATGAAACAACGCATGCCATCCGATCAATACTGTTGGCCGATGCAAGAATTCATTGAATACGCCGCCCACTTCTGCAGGTGTCAATCCGGAAAAAGCGCCACTGGCCGTTTTGAAAATATAGGCAATCGACCAGCCGCCAATAACGCTGAAAAAACTCAGGACCAGGAATAGAGCGACAATGCCGAGCCAGCCCAGGTACTTCCAGCTTGGGCTCGCGCCCACTTCGATAGCGATCTTCTTGAGAGTATTCGGCGCACTCATTCTGCCGTGACGGCCGAGAAGCATTTCGCCGATCATGACAGGCGTTGCGATGAGGACGATCGCCAGTATGTACACCAGAACGAAGGCGGCTCCACCGTTGCTTCCCCAGCATGTAAGGAAACTTCCAGATATTGCCGAGGCCCACCGCCGCACCGATTGCAGCAAGCAAGAATCCCCAATCGTGACGAGAAGTGCTCATGTACAGACTTCAGATTGCATAGGGATCCTTTCTGCCCGAATCGAACCGCAGGTCTGTCAGCTGGCCGGACCGCGACGCCCCCTGTGCCGCCAATTCCGCCTCAGGCCGCACATGGTGGACTACCGCTGTAATCTCTGCAAACCGTAAGCGCAATAACTCCTACCTCTGAACTACCTGCCTGACGAGTCGCTTGCGCAGTGGTAGCAACACGCTGATGCCCCCTGCCGAGCCTGTTTATTGTTGCCTGTTACGAGCGGCCCGACGTGCGAGTTGTTCGACGATTCTCGGGCCGCGGCCGGGAATGCTCCAGGGACAAACCGCAATACAAATAGCACAACCGTAGTTTTCGTTAAAGAACGGGATACATTTGTCAAAATCCACATACCACTTTTGCTCGCCCCGGACCCAGTTTTTCTCCGGCAGGATCGCCTCGGGTGGGACATTCATTGGCGCACACCTGACAACGACTACAAAAATCGTCAACGCCATAGGTTTCTTTTTCTGTGGCGACCAGGGGTATGTCGGTAAGCACACAGGCCAGCCGAAACGACGATCCAAACTCACGATTTATGATTGAGCCATGTTTACCCAATTCACCAAAACCGCACTCAATGGCTGGTGGGATCAATAACAAAGACCCTGCCATAGGACCGCCATGGGGCACGGCATCCCGGCCCCGTTCCCGAATCCAGGTGGCAATGTCCTTGGCAGCCTTGGTACCGCGACCATATTGTCTGATGACTTCCGCGCGCGGCCAGATCTTCAGGCGCATGCTTGATCTGGTCGTAGTCATGAGCGACACCAATCATGATGATCCACTTTTGAGATAAGTTGTGGCGCTCAAAAAGCCACTCGTCCTTCAAGGCAGTAATACCAAACAACTCCATGTCCAAAGTGGTGGCAAACGCACGCAAATCACTTGTCCAGGTTTCCGCCGATTGATCCAGAGGATCACTTGAAACAGGAGGAACTTCAATATCGAGAAATTCGGCCCGTGCCTCCCTCGCCCCGGCAATCGCCACATTGTCCGGATCCTGTGTGTAAAACCATTTTTGCAATTCCCCATGCACCAGTGTGTCCGGATCATGCCAGTAGATAGGCGACGCACGGCGAAAACCCTCCTCACCGAAACCATTGATGGTGTTCCCCGAGGTCTCGGGCACTAACGCCATTTGTTCGTGTTTTGGCTTGAACGGTCGGTACGGCGACTTGGCCATCTGCGCTCCAGGATTGCGGACAAGCTATTCTACGTCGAAATTTACACGACGGATATTTCTACCGCGCAGACTCCCAGGTGTCTTATTTAAGCGTTGACAGTGGCAGCGCCGTCGAATATTTGACGCGCCGCAAGACGAATGTCGAGCTGGCAGACCTTACCGCGGGGTGATGAAGGATTTGTGTGTTAATGAAGTCGTTGTAGGCTTCCATGTCGCTGACCACGACTTGTAATACATAGTCGCGCTCACCGGATACCGAATAACATTCAGTCACTTCGGGCAGTGATTCGACGTGCGCCTCGAAGCTGTCCCGGTTCGCGTTGGTGTGCTCCACCATGGCGACAGCCAGCATGACATGGATCTGAAATCCCAGCTTCCTGGGATTCAGCAGCGCGACCTGCCTTTCGATCACACCGCTTTCCTCGAACTCCCTGATGCGGCGCCAACAGGATGTGCGCGACATGCCCGCGAGGTCTGCCAGTTCGTTCTGACTGGGTGTTACGTCGCGCTGCAGTGCGTCCAGCAGCCGGCTGTCTGCTCTCGATAAATTCATTAATCTAATTTCTCATATAACGAATTAACTAGCAACACTTGTTTCACTTGACCGCCATATTTTATGAAAACAGGATAAAAAAACCACTGATTTCACGCATAATGTGGAAATCTGCGTACGCTTTGGAGGGCAATTTGATGGACGATTTGTTTGAAAACCCTATGGGCCTGAACGGCTTCGAGTTTGTTGAATTTGCATCACCGGAGCCGGGTGTTCTGGAGCCGGTATTCGAACTGCTTGGTTTCACGGCCGTAGCAAGACATCGTTCCAAGAAAGTAACGCTGTACGCCCAGGGCGACATCAATTTCATTCTGAACGAAGAGCCGGAAAGCTACGCCGCTTATTTTGCTAAGGAGCACGGTCCCTCAGCCTGCGGCATGGCGTTTCGCGTCAGGGACGCCCACCTGGCCTATTCGCGCGCCCTGGAGCTCGGTGCACAGCCATTCGACATCCCGACCGGTCCGATGGAGCTGCGTTTGCCGGCCATCAAAGGGATTGGCGGCGCACCTCTGTATCTCATCGATCGGTACCAGCAAGGCAATACGATCTACGACATCGATTTCGAGTTCTTCGAGGGCGTGGATCGGCACCCCGAGGGGTGCGGGTTCACTGCCATCGATCATCTGACGCACAACGTCTATCGCGGCCGCATGCAGTACTGGGCCGATTTTTACGAATCTATTTTCAATTTTCGGGAGATTCGTTATTTCGACATCAAGGGTGAATACACAGGCCTGTTGTCCAAGGCACTGACCGCGCCGGACGGCAAGATTCGAATTCCCCTGAACGAGGAAGCCTCCCAGGGCACCGGGCAAATTGAAGAATTCCTGATGGCATACAACGGCGAGGGCATTCAGCACATCGCGCTGATCTGCGATGACCTGTATGCATGCTGGGACCGTTTGCAAGCGAGTGGGCTCGAATTCATGACCGCGCCACCCGCCACCTACTATGAAATGCTCGAGGACCGGCTGCCGGGTCATGGTGAACCCATGGAGGAACTGACATCCAGGGGCATCCTGCTCGACGGATCAACCGAAGATGATGATCCTCGACTGCTGCTGCAGATTTTTTCTGCCAACCTTGTCGGTCCGGTGTTTTTCGAATTCATTCAGCGCAAGAAAGATGAAGGCTTCGGCGAGGGCAATTTCAAAGCCTTGTTCGAATCCATCGAGCGGGACCAGATTGCCCGAGGTGTCGTCGGTGCAAGAAATGCTGCATAGGAGATTTCGATGAATATCAAACGCATTCATCATGTTGCTTATCGCTGCAACGATGCCAGGGAGACCGTAGACTTCTACCAGCGCGTCCTGGGCATGGAGTTCCAGATCGCGTTCGCCGAAGATCGCGTGCCCTCTACCAAGGAACCGGATCCGTACATGCATGTATTCCTGGATGCTGGTATGGGCAATGTACTGGCCTTTTTTGAGTTGCCGACGCGGCAACCGATGGATCGGGATCGCAATACGCCGGAGTGGGTGCAACACCTCGCGTTTGAAGTCGAGAATTACGACGCGTTGCTGGCGGCAAAAAAACAGGTCGCGGCCGAGGGCATCGATGTCGTCGGCCCAACCGATCATGGCATCTTTCAGTCCCTTTACTTTTTCGATCCGAATGGCCATCGCCTTGAACTGGTGGCGAACACGTCCAGCGATGAGCAGATCGAGGAGCTGCGCCGGGTTGCGCCGGCGATGTTGGAAGAATGGAGCCGGACCAAGAAAGCCCCGCGGCATGCGGCCTGGCTGCATGAACTGGAGTTCAGGGGCGACGAAGCTTAAAGGTTGCCGCGTCAGTCGAATATCATGCTGCGCCACCACAAGCCGGCAAATGTACTGTATCCCAGGTCCCGGTGAATGACCCGGTTATGCGCATCGAGTATGTAGTACGTCGGAAACGCATAGATATTCCAGTCGCCCGCAACGCTTGTATCAGCCAGCAATACGGGAACCGTAATTTCATGACGGTCTGCATATTCCTGTACTTCGGTACGTGTCTGCCAGTCGAGAGCCACCATGAGTATGCGCAGTTCATGATCACTGCGTAAATTCCTGAGGTGTTTGATGTTGCTCGCGCTTGCCGCACATATGTGACACCACGGCGCAAAGAAATATACGAGAGTTGCCGGCGCAGTGTGCTCGCGAAGATCATAAACTTCGCCTCCGAGCGTCGGCGCAGATAGCGCTGGTGCGGGTTGTATATCGGCTGGCAGCAAGTTGCGCGATTGATACGCGTAGATGCCAAACAGTATCAGCGTGATGCCGAGCACTTCGGCGCCGTGCCTTGACAGCGATTTAATCCAGGGCTTCATCTCCGGATCCGCAACAAGAAACCGATTAACACCAGCTTGCTTCGTGTGCAGGAATTTTCAGAAGTTCTTCTATGTTAGCGTTCAGCACCCGGTAGCCGACATTGCCGTACAGAATCTGGCGACCATCGTTCAATACCCAGGACGGACTGCCTTTGATGCCGAGTTCTTGCGCGTGCTCGTAGTCGGCCATCAGCGCCGCGTGCGCCTGACCGGATTCAATTGCCGACTGCAGGTCAGTCCTGTCAAATCCAGCGCCGCAGGCAACATCCAGAACGACGCCAACAATGCCAATGTCGAGCGCATCCACAAAAAAACTGCCCCGGAGAGTGTCTGCCAGACTTCTAGCCTCCTCCCGGGTTGTGTTTATTTCTGCGGCCTTCAAAATCAGATGTGCTGTCGCAGAAGTATGGGGCCGCACATAGCGCCACACACGAGGATCGACCGGTGCGGACGCATACGGCGCCGCCGACTCGCGAACGTGCTTTGCGAAACCCGCATAACCACCGCGATCCGACCATTTCTTGCCGATCCGGTTCGCGGTATCGCCAAACACATTCAGGCAGTGGTGTTGAATGACGATTTCCTTTCCCCGGCTTTCCTCGATTTCGTCATTCCGGCGTTGCGCTATCCACGCCCAGATACACAAGACGTCGGTATAGTAATCAACCTGCAGCGGTGAATTCATCTGGATACTCTGATTCAGGACATTTGCGCCGGCCGTTTGCCGGCATGACATTAGGTTTTATGGGCGAAACAATGTCAACCAGTTCTCACAGCAGGCAGAACAGGCATCCATGCGCGCAGCGCAGGCAGCGTTTCTTTCCTTTATAGTTGTACCTGGTATTAGCAAAGCAATCACCAACAGGAGAATTCCATGTCAGTTCGTGGCCTTGCCTGTCTGCCGGCGCTCATTTGCTTGCTGAGTTGTTCGTCCGATCACAGCGCGCCGGCATCAGCGGCGATTGCCGGATACGACATTGCCGGATACGACACGGAGATCCGCTGGACCAGTTACGGCATCCCGCACGTCAAGGCAAATGATTGGGAAAGCCTGGGCTATGGCTTCGCTTATGCGACGGCAACTGATGCGGTTTGCGTTATCGCGCGGGATATCGTGATGGTCAACGGCAATCTTTCAGCTTACATGGGCGCCGAAAACGGCAACTATGAGAACGACGTATTTCACCGCGCACTTCTGACGAAAGACAAATTGCAGCGCTTCACGCTCGCCCAGCCGGAGGACAGTGGTCGCTTCGCCAGAGGATACGTTGCCGGTTACAACCGGTATCTGAAAGATCATGACGGCCGGTTACCGGCGTCTTGTAATGATCAGCCGTGGGTGCGGCCGATGGTCCCGGAGGATGTTGCCCGACTGACGGTGGGTCTGGGCATTCGCTACGGCGTCGGCCGGTTCAAAGACGATATATCCCGAGCAAAGCCGCCCGGTGAGCCGGTGACCGCCGGCAATACGAAGTTTCAACCAGCAGTCGGTTTGGGAAGCAATGCCGTGGCGTTCGGCAAGGCTGTAACAGAAACGGGGCGCGGCATCCTGCTGGGGAATCCGCACTATCCGTGGCGCGGATCGTCGCGCTTCCACCTGATACACACGACGATCCCGGGTGTCGTGGATACCATGGGGGTCAGTCTGTACACGACAAACGCCGTTGCGATCGGTTTTAATAAAGACATTGCCTGGACTCACACCGTGTCAACGGCGCTGCGCTTTACGTTGTACGAACTCAGCCTGAATCCGAATAATCCGCTGGAATATCGTTACGGTGACGACTACCGGGCGATCGAGACACGAACGGTATCAGTCGATGTGCGCCAGCCGGGCGGCGGGGTCGAATCCCGTCAGCACGCTGTATATTCGAGTCACTACGGACCCATCATCGTCAGCGATGAATTGCCCTGGACTAACAATTCTGCGTATGCGATCCGGGATGCCGTGATCGACAATACTGCCAGTCCTGCCACTTATGCTGCGCTCAGTGTCGCCGAATCGGTCGACGACATTGAATCCGCTATCAGCCTGCAAGGTGTGTACTGGACGAACACGATCGCCACGGACCGGCATGGCACGGCCTTTTACGCCGACATTTCCAGTACGCCAAACGTCGATGAGAAGCTCCTCGACGAGTGCAGAATCAGGCACGAGTCAATTCCGGCATATATTGTTGTGCTGGACGGCGCCAGAAGCGAATGCGAGTGGAAGTCTGATCCCCGCAGTAATGTCCCGGGCACCTTGCCCGCCGAAGCAATGCCGCGGATCAGGCGGGACGATTACGTCACCAATTCCAACGACAGCTACTGGCTGGCGAATCCCGAGTCGCCCCTGGAAGGCTATTCTCCGATCATTGGACCAGAGCGCACGGCACGGTCACTGCGCACCCGTGCAGGACTCGTTTTCGTCCGCGAACAGCTTGCGAAAGGTGACAAGCTTACGGCCGACGATATGCGCAGGCTGTTGTACAACCACCGCAACTACGGCGCCGAATTGTTACTTGACGATGTGCTGAAAGCCTGTGAAGGCGACACAGATGTCATCTTGCCCGGAGACAGGAAAGTCGATATCGAGCCCGGTTGTACGGCCCTTGCCGGTTGGGACAGAACTGCCAACATTGATGGCAGGGGCATGCACGTGTGGACTGAATTCTGGCGGATTGCCAGAAGCATTGAAAATCTTCACGCCGTGCCATTCGATCCGAATGATGCAGTCAATACTCCGAGAGGTATTGCCCTCGACAAGGCAGAAGTCAGAGCGTCTGTGCGGCAAGCCCTCGCCGAAGGTCAACTCGTTCTGCAGGACGCAAGCATCGCCATGGACGCACGATGGGGCGACATTCAGTACGCAATGCGAAACGACAAGAAAATCCCCATTCCCGGCGCTCAGGGCTGGGCAGGTATGTTCAGCATGATCGCTACCAGACTTTCGAAGGACAAAGGATACAATCCGATTCTGCTCGGCAACAGTTACATCCAGGTCATCTCCTGGGACAAAGACGGCCGCTTGCAGCCGACTGGCATACTGACGTATTCGCAATCCCAGGAACCGGAATCTGCCCATTACGCCGACCTCACTGAACTCTATTCACGGGGCGTATGGATCGACTTTCCGTTTACCGAAGAGCAGATTCTTGCAGGCCCCAATCTGACAGTACTGACACTGACAGAGCCCTTTGATTGATTCGTCCGGTCGGCTCTTGTGCAAGATATTTGTCTGCGTGTAACGTTCATTACGGTATTGACGATGTCCGGGTGCCTGCCCATACTTGCGAATAGAAGAAGAACGAACTCATTTAGTGGTCCGACAAGGCTATATTGATGGACCACTGGTCATTTTCCGGGAATAAGTTTGGCAGAGAACGCATCCGTCTTCCGGCACGTTCCGAACGTCATATCAATGGCGCGCATCGTCGCGACACCGGTCCTCATTTTCCTGGCGCTGACCGATCGGGAAGATGCTTACAAATGGCTTTTGCTTGCGGCATTTATCAGTGACATCGTCGACGGTCTGATTGCCAGAACTTTCTCGATTACTTCCATGCTCGGCTCGCGCCTCGACACACTGGCGGACACCCTGCTATGGCCAGCCGCAATCTTCGGAATCTGGATTTTTCACCCCGAGGTTACGACGGAGCACTGGCTTGTTATCGTGCTGGTTCTCGGGCTGTGGGCAATCGAGATGATTGTGGCCTGGCTGCGTTACGGCAAGCTGACCAGCTTTCACGCCTACACGATTCGGGTTAGCGTCTACGGATTCGGCATATTCATCATGAGTTTGTTTCTATGGGGCTTGCACCCGTGGCTGCTTTACGTCGCGTCGGCCTTCAACATGCTTGGCAACGTGGAATCGTTGATCATCATGGCCCTGCTTCCGGAGTGGACCTCCGACGTGCGTGGCCTTTACTGGGTGCTGCAGCAGCGCAAAGTCGGGACTACGTGAGCAAGTGGCTGGCGATCGTTAATCCCTGCTCCGGCCGATACCGGTCGTCCGATTTCGACCGGCAATGGATGCCAGAGCTCCGGCGGCTTGTCGACAGCGTTGTTCGGACCGATGCAGCGGGTGCTGCCACCCGAATCGCCAGACAATCAAAAGATTTTGATGGCATCCTCGTCGTGGGCGGCGACGGCACGATCTTCGAAGTCATCGCTGGTCTGGAACGCGAACGCCAGCACCTCGGATTGATCCCGACCGGTCGCGGCAATTGTCTGGCACGGGATCTCGGCATTAGAAGCATTGCTGACGGGTTCCGTGCCCTTCAGAGTGGCACCGGCAAATGTATGGACCTTATGCAGGTCAACATCGACATCAGCGATGGCGGGCAGGCAAGTTACCTGTCGGCAAGCACTATTGCCCTGGGATACGTCGTCAGCGTTGTTGATCGCGCAGCCCGTTTTCCTGCTGTGAGCTCATACGGGTATGCGTTGGCGACGCTGATGACCCGGCCGAATTCATTCGCGTGTCGGTTTACGTCGGCAGACCGCGATGACGGCGAACGATCATGTACAGGTATTGTCATCAACAACACCGTACACCTTGCAAACTTTCCGGCCTTTGCCGACGCAAATTTGCAGGATGGCCTGCTGGATGTGATGGCCCTTGATGTCGGCTGGCTGCGCCAGACAATGCATAACCTGTCCATCCTGTCCGGGTTGAAGGTCTATGATCCGAGCGAACACAGCCAATCGGCGACGGCCAGGCTCTCACTGCCTTCGCCGCAGATGCTGATGATTGACGGACAGTTATTTCCGGGCGTCGTAGGACTGTTCGTCGAGAGTCTGCCTGCGGCCCTTTGGTGTCGCCAAAACGGGCCGACATGATCGAGAAAATTTTTATCACAACATTGTCCGGTTTTGCGTTGGGCTCGCTGTTGATGGCGCTGAGCAACCGAAAAATACCGGCACAGGTCGCCCGCGAGCGCTGGAAAAAGCTTGTGGTGTACTTCCTGATCGTGCATACCGCACTTGCCTGTGCTGCCGGCGGTTCCATCAGCATGTTCATATTCGTCGTTGTGATAGTAACGCAGGCTGCATTCGAACTACGGCGGGCTTCCGCAGCTCCTGCATTCGGACCGGGTCGGTACAGGATTGTGGCCTGGCTGACCTTTACCGTGATCGCAGCGGTAGCGCTCGCCATGGTCCCGATGCTGTCGCCCGCAAGCTGGATTTACCTCTACTTACTGGTTGCCGTGTTTGACGGTTTCAGCCAGGTCGTTGGTCAGCTGGTGGGGCGCCACCCACTGGCGCCTCGGCTGAGCCCGGGGAAAACCGTTGAGGGTACAATCGGTGGCCTGGTTGCCGCACTGCTGGTGGGCCTGTTGTTCCGCGAGCTTGTATGGCCGAATCCCGGCGCCGCACTGCTACTTGCCATCGCCATTGCAGCGGCAGGTTTGAGCGGCGATCTTGCAGCATCCTGGGTCAAGCGGCGAGCCGGCATCAAAGATTACGGCACCGCCCTTCCCGGCCAGGGGGGCATTCTGGACCGCTTTGACAGCTTTCTCGCCGCGAGCGCGTTGGTCGGACCCATCATTTACTTTGCCGGTCTCGCTGAATAGGCGGATCAGCCGCACTTGATAGCTATTGGACCCAAGAGACCGTGACCTTGCCTGATGAAACCCGCACTGCCAGTGAGCCAGGAAACCGATGATTGACAACGACCGGCACAGTCGCCTCCAGCGCATGTTGCACCAGCTACCGGAAACGCCACGACTTATCCTTGTGGCCCTGTTTGGTGGACTGATCGGACTCGTAGTGTATGAAATCGTTTACTATCTTAATCCGCTCACACCGCGTGCCACGAGCAGTTGGTTAGTCTCAATCATGATCGCGGTACCACGGCAGCATGCGCTGCATCGCTGGCTTACCTATATCGATCGCACACCGTATTGGGCCAGCCTCGGGCGTGCCTATCTTCTTTATTCCTCGGTCGCGGCATTGACAACCCTGCTTAATTACCTGCTGGTCGAATACATGCAGCTGCATCACCGCGTTGCCTGGGCAATCTGCATTGCTACCGCCGCTACCATCAACCTGTTCCTGCTGAAGCGGATCGTTTACTACGACTCTCACCGCCGCTCCAGGCAGTAAGGCCAGCGCCGAAAAAAAAGCGTCATCGCGTCGCATGGGCAAGCATCATTGGCCCCCTCAGGTCCTCGAAGCCATTGAATATGCGCCCTTTGCCAAAGATCGGGCCAGGAGCCTGCGCAGTCGAAATATCCGCTGCGAAAAGTTGACAAATCGCCAGTCGATCTTATCCTTGGATTGGTAAGTACTTATTTCGTTTATTCATAATAATGATTCGCATTGGACCTGGCGGAATCCATGCGCAGCAAGGGCAAAATCACCAGATTCATACGAAGATGAACCAAGAAGATAATCTGCCGTCTTTTTCCCATCCGCTCAATGCGATCGTGCTGGCCGGAATGCACCGTGACTCGACGCGGGCGCTCAAGGGGCAAAACAAGGCATTTCTGATCCTGGATGACCGGCCGCTGTTACGGCATGTGGTGGACGCGCTACTTGGCGCACAATCTATCGGCGACATTTTCGTGGTCGGACCCGTAGAAAAACTGAGTGAGGCGCTGCAAAGCGTGCCGGCCAGGGTTCACCTGGTGCAGCAGGAAGGTAATATGCTGGCCAATTGCTGGGCAGGCGCCCGTGCCAGCGAAGAACGGCAAGCCACGGATGGTAAAGAGAATACGCTGATGCGGCCTTACTTGCTTATTTCCAGCGACTTGCCACTGATATCGTCAATGTCAGTGGACGACTACGTCGCTCGCTGTGCGGCCGAGGATCAGGCATCGGATACACCCTATGGGCTGATGGTCGGCGTGGCTGACGAGGCCGGGCTTACCCCGTTCTATCCGGACGGTGAAAAACCGGGGATCATCAGGCCTCTCGTGGAACTTGAGTTCGCCCGCGTACGTCTCGCAAATATTTACGTTGTCAGACCACGGCAGCTGGCCCACGAGGAATTTTTGCAAACCGGCTTTAGTCACCGCAAAGCTGTCGACTGGAGAAACGTGGTGACTCTGGTGTTCAGGGTCCTGAGCCAAGAGGGCGGTTGGCACGCAGCGTGGTTGGGCCTGCGCCTGCAGGTGACACTCCTGGCTGCACGCCGCGGTGGTCGTCTGTACCGCTGGCTGAGACGGGGCAACACCCGGGAAAAAATTGAGGCAACGACGAGCACGATAATCGGCGGTCGGTTGCGGTTCGTCACCACGCCCTTTGGCGGCCTCAGCCTGGATGTGGATGATGAAGAGGATTTCGAGGTGCTCAGTACGCGTTACCACGACTGGATGGCTATCCATGAAGCAGTGAGATCCGAGTACCCGCTCACGCACACGGCTGATGAGTCTCGAACGTGACATGGGCATTCGCGCTGTGGCAGGATGAGTCCCCTGCAAATAAGCGCTCCCGGCCCAAATAAGAAGTAACGCGGGTCCAATCTGATTGGGGAAAACATCATGAAGCGATTCAGCACGATATGGCCTGCATTGCTTTTAATGCCGTGTGTCATTTTTGCGGCCGAATACAGCCAAACCGATGTAGCGCCTGGATTCAATTCTGAAACTTTCGAAGGGCTCGCAATGCGTAGCATCGGGCCGGCGTTCATGTCGGGACGCATTGCCGATATTGCTATTCATCCGGAAAACAGGAACCACTGGTTCGTGGCGGTCGGTAGCGGCGGCGTCTGGAAGACGGTTAACGCAGGTACGACGTGGACGCCCGTATTCGAGTCCGAGGGCTCATATTCCATTGGTTGCGTTACGATCGATCCAAACGAGCCCGACACTGTTTGGGTAGGCACAGGTGAAAACGTCAGCGGCCGTCACGTCGGCTACGGCGACGGTATATATAAGAGTCTCGACGCCGGAGCGTCCTGGACCCGCATGGGACTCGAAGACTCGGAGCACATCGGCATGATCCGGGTCGACCCGCGTGACTCCAACGTCGTCTATGTCGCGGTACAAGGGCCTTTATGGTCTGCCGGCGGCGAGCGCGGTCTGTACAAGACCGTCGACGGCGGTGAATCCTGGGAAAAAACACTTGGCGGTGGCGACTATACCGGCGTTAATGAAGTACACATGGATCCTCGAAATCCGGACGTGCTGTATGCCGTGACCTGGCAACGATTCCGCAACGTCGCCAGCTTGATGGACGGCGGGCCCGAGACAGGTATCCACAAGTCGACGGACGGCGGCTACACCTGGCGCGAACTGACCGAAGGTCTGCCCGAGGAGAACATGGGGAAAACCGGCATGGCCATTTCTCCGATCAATCCCGACGTTCTCTATGCGACGATCGAACTCAAGCAACGTACGGGTGGCGTCTGGCGATCGGAAGACGGCGGTGAGACCTGGGAAAAGCAGAGCGACTACGTTTCTGGCGGCACCGGTCCCCACTACTACCAGGAAATTTTTGCCAGTCCACACAAGTTCGACCACCTGTATCACATGGACGTGCAGCTGCATGTCTCCGAGGACGGTGGCAAGACCTTCGTCGGAGCGGAACGTTTAAACAAGCATGGCGATCATCACGCGCTTGCTTTCGACCCAAGTGATGAAGATTACCTGCTCATGGGCACAGATGGCGGCATCTACGAGAGCTTCGATCTTGGTCAGAGCTGGAAATTTGCCGCGAATCTGCCGGTAACGCAGTTTTATAAGGTATCGGTCGACTACGATGAGCCTTTCTACAACATTTACGGCGGCACGCAGGACAACAATACTCAGGGTGGGCCATCACGAACGCAAAATATCAATGGCATCACCAACTCTGACTGGTTTGTCGCACTTGGGAGGTGATGGTCATCAGCCTGCGGCAGATCCAACTAACCCGGACATCGTCTATGCCCAATGGCAGCGGGGTAATCTCACGCGATTCGACCGGCGCACCGGCGAAAGCGTCTACATCCAGCCGCAACCCGGGAAAGGCGAACCGGCCGAACGCTGGAACTGGGACTCGCCGGTTCTGATCAGCCCTCACGATTCGGCGAGACTTTATTTCGCCAGCCAGCGCGTATGGCGCAGTAATGATCACGGTGATTCCTGGGAGACGATCAGTGGCGATCTTTCGCGCGGCATCGACCGTATCTCGCAAGCGATGATGGGCAGGGTTTGGAGTTTCGACGAGTCCCTGGGACCTTTACGCGATGTCGACCTACGGCAACGTCACGTCGCTGTCCGAGTCGCCGCTTGTCGAAGGGCTTCTCTATGCCGGAACCGACGATGGACTGATTCATGTCAGCGAAGACGGTGGCCGGAACTGGAGCAGCCTGGACAAGCTGCCCGGCGTGCCGGATTTCTTTTTCGTCAATGACATCAAAGCCGATCTCTTCAACCCGGATACCGTCTATGTCGTCGTGGACGATCACAAAAGCGGCGACTTCAGCCCGTACGTATTAAAGAGCACAAACCGCGGGCGCTCGTGGCGCAGCATCGCGGGCGATCTGCCCGAGCGGCATGTCGTCTGGCGCCTGGTCCAGGACCACGTGAATCCCGGCCTGCTTTTCCTTGGCACCGAGTTCGGCGTGTTCTTCAGCGTTGAGGGCGGCAACCAATGGGTCAAGTTGTCCGGCGGCACTCCGAACATTCCGTTCCGCGATCTCGTGATTCAAAAACGCGAAAACGACCTCGTCGGCGCGACCTTTGGCCGGGGCTTTTACGTGCTGGACGATTACTCTGTGCTGCGCGACGTCAATACTGACATGCTCGAAAATGAGACGGTGCTTTTTCCCGTCCGCGATGCGCGCTGGTATGTACCCAAACGCCCGCTGGGTTGTGATAGAGACGATTGCAGGTCATCACAGGGCGGGGCCTATTTCGTTGCCCCGAACCCGCCATTCGGCGCTACGTTTACCTATTACCTGCCGGAGCAAATCCGCACCCGGCAGGAGCAGCGGCGTGAACGTGAAAAGCCGCTTGAACAAGCGGGCGAGGACACGCCCTACCCCGGCTGGGATGCGCTGCAAACGGAAGCGCTGGAAGACGAACCTGCCATCGTGCTGACGGTCAAGGATGCTGACGGCAATGTCGTGCGGCGCGTCGAAGGCCCGGTAACTGCAGGGCTTTCATCGCGTGGCCTGGGATCTTCGGTATCCTGTGCTCGATCCCTGGGTTCCGGAGGACCAACGGCAAGAGTCCTATCGGAACCCGGCCGGCGTGCTGGTCGAGCCGGGCAGGTACACCGTACACCTGGCGCGACGGATCGATGGCTCGCTCGAAAACCTCGATCAGATGCAGACCTTCGCAGTGAAGTCGATTCGCCAACCCACCTTGCCCGGATCGGCGCAGAACGACAGGGTGGCGTTCTCCCGCCGCGTAGACGAACTAAGCCGTGCCGTCAAAGGGTCTGTGGCGGCGATAGACGAAGTCGTGATTGCGATCGATGCGATCAAAGAGGCTACCCTTCAGTCGACGGCAAACGCCTCGCTGTACGAGGAGGCGAATTCCATCTCACAGCGGGCGCGAAGACTTAAGGCTCGATTGGCTGCTGACCAGGCGCGAGAATTCATGGGCGATACCACCGGCCCTGTACCGATTTCTGCCCGCCTCATGGCGGCAGGATATGGTGCAAGATCGACAGCCTACGGACCGACAGCCACTCAGCTGCGTAGTCTCGAGATTGCCCACGAGGAGTTCGCAGAAGTCGGCCGTGCACTCGACCGCCTGATAGACACAGAGTTTCGTGTGCTGAAAAACAAACTGGACGCCGCAGGCGTGCCATGGACGCCCGGCCGTGGCGTACCTGTCGCAAATTAGAAATCGGAGCGTAATGAGATGAATCGTTTAATCGTCGCCTGCATCACTGTGCTTTGCAGTACTTCTGCTGTCGCACAAAGCAAGGACGTGCCGGACCGGGCTGCGGGAGAGGGGGTCGGGCAATACGAGCGACTCGTCTTGCGGGGCGGATACCTGATCGATGGAACCGGCGCACCGCCGCAGGGACCAGTAGATATCGTTATCGAGAAGGATCGCATCGCCGAGATTAAAGTTGTCGGCGTGCCGGGCTTACCGATCGCTCCGGACGATCGGCCGGAAAAAGGCGACTATGAGTTGAATCTCGAAGGCCATTACATCTTGCCCGGATTCATCGATCTTCACTCACACATACATTCAATCGGCACCGATCAGAATGTTCCGCCCGAGTACATCTTTAAACTGCAGATGGCGCATGGCACAACAACGATCAGGGAATTGGGAAACGACCGTCCCGTCGAATGGATTTCTGACCTCAAGCGGCGCAGTAATCTGAATGAAATCGTAGCGCCCCGGATCACCCCGTACCCGTTCTTCCGCGCAACAGACGATCGGCCAATCGATTCTCCACAAGCAGCACGAAATGAGATACGGCGTCTCGCGAAGGGCGGCGCTGAAGGCATCAAGTTTTTCGGCGCACCGGCCGACATTCTGTGGGCGGCGCTGGATGAGGCTAACAAACTCGGGCTCCGTACCACGATGCACCATGCACAGCTCGATGTTTTGCACGCGAATGTTCTCGATACCTCGTCGCGAGGCCTCGGGTCGATGGAGCATTGGTATGGGCTTCCGGAAGCCATGTTCACAGACAAACGGATACAAAACTATCGGGTTGACTACATTTATCACAACGAACAACACCGCTTCGGCGAAGCCGCCGATTGTGGAAGGACACCGCTCCGCCATACACCGACAAATGGAACGAGGTCATGAACACGCTCCTCGAGCGGGACTTTCGCGCTGGTGCTACATTTACCGCCTATCTCACGAGCCGCGACTTCATGCGCATGAGCCGTGCGCTGTGGCATGACGAATACACGCTGCCAGCGCTGTGGCGATTCTATCGTCCCAATCGCAACGCACACGGATCCTTTTGGTTCTATTGGACGACAGAGGACGAAATGGCATGGAAAGAGAACATGCGACTATGGATGACGTTCGTGAATGAATACAAGAATCGCGGCGGAAAGGTCGGTTTGGGCAGTGATACCGGATACTTGTACAACCTGTACGGCTTCGGCTACGTGCAGGAGATGGAACTCATGCGTGAAGCCGGGCTTTCATCCGTTGGAGGTAATCAATGCTGCAACGCTGGTCGGCGCCCAGATTCTGGGGAAGGAGGCCGACATCGGCAGTATTCAGGTCGGCAAGAAAGCTGACTTCGCTATCGTCGAGCACAACCCCATCGAAAACCTGAAAGTGCTTTTCGGGACCGGCACGATTCGGCTTAATGATGACAGCGGCGAAGTTGAGCGCATCGGCGGCGTCAGATGGACGATCAAGGACGGTATCATCTACGACGCGCGAGAACTCCGGGCCCAGGTTCGCAAAATGGTCCGGGATGCGAAAGAAGCCGATGATATTCCACCGGGGCCGATGCCGATCGCAACCGTCGATCGCCTCGATGGCGAATTGGGAAACTAGCTGCATCCGTTACTGTGACGACGGGACGGACACTGACCGGCGCGTTTCGATTCCAGGAACTTTCCTGTGCGCAGGAACTGTATTGTGTTCTCGATGACGTTGATCGTTCGTCACAATAAAGTGATGAGAATTCCTGACGATGAGAAAGTCGTCCATTCCTTCGACTCTTTGTGCTCGCGACAGAGACCTTTCCATCATTAGGATTCGGTAACATCATGGAGAGAAAGGGGGCTTATCGTCCCGGTCCCCGCGATGATGCCCAGTTCGAAATCAACCGGACCCAATTGAGCCGGAATACTGTTTTCATCAGTGCCAATTTGCAGGCCGGCTTCCCCGGTTAGCAACTCGGCGCCCGGCCAGTCTTTCGTCACGTCGACAATTTCGCTGCCCTGGTTGGGCGGCGCAAGCATGACGACCCTGCCCAGTTCGGGAATCGGCAATTCATTGTATGCGTAGCGAAGCAGAATGCCGCCCATGGAATGGGTCACGAAGTGAATCTGCACTGCATCGGCCTCGCGGCACTTTTCGAGACCCTCATTGACGGCCATCGGGGCGAGGTCTTCGATCGGGCCAGTCTGGGACGGATAGTCGACGTTTACTGTTGTAAAGCCCGCCGCCTGCAATTCCGTCGCCATTTTTGTCATGGCGTGCCAACTTCGGTTGAGACCATGTAACAGAACCACACAATCGCTGCTCCCCGCGGATGTCACCAGAGCCGACCGTGTCGTCGTCACGCAGCCGCCGAGTACGGCGAGCACAATTGCCAACACACTGACTCTCAACAGGATTTTCCCTGGTCCGTTTCTCATTTCGCATCGTTCATGCCGGTCGGGCCCTTATTCTCCTGTAAATCGTCGAATAACGCGAGGCTTCAGATCCCCACACAGGGCATGCGGCTGACAAAGTGCTAGACTTAGTGGTCATGTCTGTCGTGCGACAAAACCGCAAGAGACCTTTGAGTGTTCTGCTGGCGTTCATCTTCCTTGCCGCGCAAACAGGGGCGCTTGCACATACCTATGAGCATGCTCCCGGCAGTCCGCAGGCTCCGGCCTGTTCGACCTGCCTCGCCGGGCATGCATTGAGTTTGGCATGTGTCCCACTGACAGCGCATATCGAATTTCAACAGGACAATGCGGGCGTCAGTGTTGAACGTGCGCCTGTACCACACACAATTGACCTCCCCCTCGCCCGCCAGCGGGCACCCCCAACACCACTCTAAGCAGTACCGGCGCCTTCGGGCCATAACATTTTGTAAGTGATCGGCGATCACGTGTGTCTGGCTCATCAGAAAACGGGCCATCCGCGTTGAGTGCCGAAACGACTCTAGAGAGTGGTACAGAAATCATGTTCAAACAAAAATTGGCGTTAATGCTCGCGTTGATATTGTTGTCGACGGGAACGCTCCATGCACAGGACTTGTCGGGAGAAGTCGCAGACCTGCGGCAGATGCTCCTGGACATGAAGAACGACTATGAGAGTCGCATTGCCGGACTGGAGAGCAGACTGGATCGCACAGAACGATCGGCGCGCAGTGCAAGCAGAAGCGCTGATGATGCGATCGAAATCGCGGAACAAACAGCGATCGACCTGACAGCCGGCGTCTCCGCCCCTAATACCTATAATCCGGCTATCGGTGTCGTGCTCGTTGCCCGGTACGCAAATGTCGGCCCCGGCTGGGAAGGTATTCCGGGATTCATCCCCGGCGGTGAGCTCGGTCCCGGCAGCTCGGGGTTTTCGCTCGGCGAGTCTGAACTGAACTTGAATGCCAATATCGACCCGCGTTTTTTCGGCAACCTGACGCTCGCACTGGAAGACGAGGATGGTGAGACCGGGATCGCGCTCGAAGAGGCATCGATTCAGACAACCAGTCTGTCCAATGGGCTGACCTTACTCGGTGGCCGCTATTTTTCGGGCATTGGTTATCTCAACAAATTCCACAACCATGCCGACGATTTCGCCGATCGGCCCCTGCCCTATCAGGCTTTTTTGGGCGGCCAGTACATAGCCGACGGCCTGCAACTTCGCTGGATCGCCCCAACACCGTTATACCTCGAGGTCGGCGCAGAGCTGAACTGGGGCAGTAATTTTCCCTCGACGAGCGACTCGGCAGCATCGCCGGATCTATGGACCTTGTTCGGCCATGTGGGCGGCGACATAGGCCTGAGTCATAGCTGGCAGCTCGGGCTATCGTATTTATCGGCCGATGTCCTGGACAGGGGCGGCGAAGACGTCGGCGCGCCTCCTGCTGAGGTCTTCACCGGCGACAGCGATATCACGGGGCTCGATTTCGTCTGGAAGTGGGCGCCTGATGGCAATTCGACCGTGCAAAATTTTAAATTTCAGGGGGAATACTTCAGCCGCGATGAGCGCGGCACGTTTGCGGGACTTCCTTATGACGGGGATCAGGACGGCTGGTACTTGCAGGGACTTTGGCAATTTCGACAGGGCTGGCGCATAGGTTACCGGCATGACGAAGTCGATGCAGACAACGGCCCGCTGTTTTCCGGCACAATTCTCGAAGACCCGGGTCGAAGTTCCGCCAGGGACAGCTTAATGATCGAGTGGTTACCCAGTGAATTTAGTCGCCTGCGCATGCAGTTCATTGACGATCGCGTACTTGACGAGAGCGACAGCCAGTTCCTGTTGCAATACATCATGAGTATCGGCGCTCATGGTGCACACGAATTCTAGCAAGATGTTGAATAAGTCATCCATGACTAATTCAACCACGCGATCCGAAAAGTGCGATTTTCGAATCGCTTACATTTTCGATGGCTTACAGCCAGCGAAAATGACGGCACATCCCTGTACCGGCCAGCAGGCCGCTGAAAAACAGGATTTTTCAACAGCCTGCTTGAGACTACGACGATGAAAGGACTTGTTACATTGCTGCTGATGATCGCACCCCTGAGTGCAGATGCTCTCGAAGTTTTCGCCTGTGAACCGGAGTGGGCTTCTCTTGTGAAAGAGCTGGCAGGTGAAAACGCAAATCTTACAGTCGCAACGACTGCGTTTCAGGACCCTCACCATCTCCAGGCAAGGCCCAGCCTGATCGCGGCGACCAGGCGCGCAGACCTGCTGATTTGTAGCGGCGCCGACCTGGAAATCGGCTGGCTGCCGCTGTTGCTGCGACGCGCCGGCAACCCGGGTATTCAGCCGGGCCACCCAGGGCATTTCATGGCGGCAGACTTCGTCCGCAAACTCGAGATTCCAGCGCTGATCGATCGTTCTCAGGGCGACATTCATCCGCAGGGCAATCCGCATATACACCTGAACCCGCATAACATTTCACGCATCGCCGACAAGCTGGCAGAGCACCTTGGTGTGCTGGACCCCGGCAACGGCAGCAACTACATCAGTCGCCTGCAGGGATTTCAGGACCGATGGGAAACGGCAACTATGGGTCTGGGAAGAGCGAGGCGAATCGTTGCGCGGGCTGCGAGCTGGTTTCTCACCACCGGGGTTTCAGCTATCTTGCAGACTGGCTTGATCTGGACATTGTCGCGACACTGGAGCCCAAGCCCGGCGTTCCGCCGAGTGCCGCGCACCTTGCCAGGCTTCTCGAAGCTTTATCTCCAAATCCGCCGGCCGCAGTGGTTCGAACGCCATATGCCAACGAAAGGCCGTCGTTATGGCTGACCGAACGCCTTAATGTGAGGGCGCTTCGCCTGCCCTATACCGTCAACGAGGCAGACGGCCCGGCCGATTTGTTTGCCTTGTTCGACATGACACTTGCTGCCCTCGAGGAAGTAAACAATGAACGCCTTTGAATTGAGTATCCTGGGGCCGGCATTACTGGCAGGTCTCCTGGTACTTGCAACACACGTTCCCCTGGGTGCCGAAGTCTTGCGCCGTGGCATTATTTTCATTGATCTTGCGATTGCCCAAGTTGCGGGACTCGGCGTAATCGCCGCTGACACCATGGGATGGGAGCAGAATGGCTGGATGGTCCAGGGTGCAGCAGTTTCTGCTGCACTCATTGCAGCATCAATACTCAACTGGACGGACAAGCGCTGGCCGAAGATACAGGAAGCGCTCATCGGCATCTGTTTCATTCTGGCGGCCACGGCCGGAATTCTCGTCCTCGCCGGCAACCCGCACGGCGGTGAACATTTGAAAGAACTGCTGGTTGGGCAGATATTGTGGGTAACGTTCGACAGCCTGCTGCCAATTGCGATCATCAGCGCAGTAATCCTTACATTGTGGTACCTGTTACGCGATCGCCTGCATGGACTGGGTTTTTATGCCCTCTTTGCCTTCGCCGTAACCGCATCGATGCAACTGGTCGGTGTTTATCTTGTTTTCGCCAGCCTGATTATCCCCGCACTTGCGACACGCAAAATAGAAACTCGTGGCAGCCGGCTGGCGTGTGCGTATGGCGTCGGCATAGTCGGCTATTTATCGGGGCTCGTCCTGTCCACCCGCCTGGATATGCCGGCAGGCGCAGTCATCGTATGGTGTCTGGCTGCAATCGCGATCCTGTTTTCGTGGGTCGTCCAGCCCACGCTGGCCAAGAACAGCAGACAGAATTAGATTCGCCCGTCAGGACGGGCTCCTACGATACGCTGTTGATCCTGCTTCCTTGTTGGAGCCCGTCCTGACGGGCGATCTCATTTAGCGCCGTCTGCCCGAGCAAAAATAATCGTCCAAGCTTGCTATTGCACCGGGGAGTGCCTCAGGCTACCTTAACCCGGTTTCTGCAGACACGACGGTGCCCCCCTTGGAGAATGACGCTCCCAAAATATTGATCAGCGAAGACGATATCAGCCGCCGAGTGGACGAGCTCGCCGCCCGGATTTCGGCCGACTATGCCGACAAGGGTGAGATCGTGCTGCTAGGTGTGCTGAAAGGCGCGTTCATTCTGCTTGCAGATCTATCACGTCGCCTGACTATCCCGAGGTCAGTCGAATTTATCGCGGTTTCCAGCTATGAGGAGGGCAGCATGCCGAGTGGTGCGGTGCGGCTGGTAATGGATGTGCGCGGCAGCATCGAAGGCAAGCATGTCCTTATTGTCGAGGACATCGTCGATACCGGTCATACCCTGCACTATCTGATCGACATGTTGAAATCGAGGGGGCCCGGCGTCAATTCGCACCTGCGTGATGCTTCACAAGGAACACAGCACGGAGGTCGACCTGGACATCGACTACCTCGGGTTCAGCATCGGCGATGAATGGGTTGTTGGCTACGGGCTGGACTATGCCGAAAAGGACCGCACGCTGCCCTATATAGGTGTCGTCAAGCCTCAGTGATCGGCGCAATCATCGGTTTCTATTTCGATCGTTGAGTGCCTGATACCGAAGTCCTCACGCAGGATTCCCTTGACGCTGCGGACAACAGCAGTCGCATCGGGGGGATTGTCTTTCAGCGCGACATGCATGGTCAGCATCAGGTGCTGCGGCGTCAGTCCCCACACGTGCACATGGTGGATACTGCTGATGACGGGTATCCGTTCGACCAGCCGGTCTTGCATGCTGTCCTGATCAAGCCATTCCGGCGCGCCTTCGAGCAGGATGTGCGCGCTTCGTTTGACGAGGAACCAGGCGCTGCGCAGGATCAGCAGCGCGACGACGAGCGAGAGAATCGGGATCGATTGGCATCCAGGCTGTGAAGATAATTACGATGGCTGCGACGATTGCCGCAATGGATCCCAGAAGATCGCCTGCGACATGTAATGCCGCGCCGCGAATATTCAGGTTTTCGCGATCGCCGCCGTGCAGGACGATGAATGCAACGATATTGACCAGCAAACCCTGCGCTGGCCACTATCAGCATCGTTGTTCCCCATGACATCCGGGGGAGAAATCAGACGCCGCACTGCCTCGATCAGAATCCACCCGACGATAAGCAGAAGGCTCAATCCGTTAACAAAGGCGGCCAGGATTTGAAAGCGGTGGTACCCGTAACTCCTTTTGGAGTCGGCAGGCCTGGCGCTGACGCCGAATGCGACCGCGGCAAGCGTCAATGCCATCGTATCGGTCAGCATATGGCCCGCATCCGCCAGTAACGCCAGTGAGCCGGACAGGATGCCGCCGATGACCTCGACAACCATAAACGTCGCCGTCAGCACCAGGGCAATTTGAACGCGTCTTTTGTCGTCGTTATTTGTGTGGTCTGCGGTCATAGCACCTGCGGCAGTCATCCGAAATCATCCGGCAACCGTCGTGAAATCACGAAAATGTCGTTTGCCCGCCGAAATAGCCGAATACGAGTAGTATCGCCGAGGCGAGCACATTGATCACGATTTCGGATAGCATAAATAAGACCTCCGCTTACCGGCAGGGACAGACCAAGATTACCTCAACCGCGATCAAACCAGTCGTGCTCCGTCGCCGGTCCTGCCACTATTCCTCGCGACTGAGTCTGTATATAAGAATTGCAGCGCGTTTGATGGCCAGCGTCATTGAGTCGAGCTCAAGGCTTTCGTTCGGCGTATGACCACCCTCACCGAGCGCACCGAGCCCGGCCAGCGCATCGGTGTAGGGCGCAACAAAAGAGACATCGGCAGCACCGCGTCTTGACGGGTCCAGAGCGGGCATCGGTCCCCGGCCCAACTCCTCATTGACCCGGGAAAATTTTTCCTGCAGCCGCTTGTTGCCGTCTGTTGGAAACATCGGCGGATAGCCGTCGATAAACGATATCGAAGCATCGGTATGGGGAAGGTGTTGGGCGACGACGGCCCGCATCGCTTCTTTGGCACGTTCCAGCTGTTCGAGTGAAATCGTACGAATGCCGCCATGAACGATCGCCTTGCGGGGCACCACATTTGTCTTGCCGAATGTCGAACCCCTGTTCTGTTCAAATTCGTACTGAACGTCAGTTCCGCCAAGAATGGTTCCGGCATTGAAGGTCAGGTGCTCCTCGCCGCGCACCTCATCATAGAAAGCCGAGATGATCCTGGCTGCCTCATATATCGCTCCCGCGCCAACGTCCTCGCTAAAGACCCGCGAGGAATGCGCTTGCTTGCCGGTCACCTCCAGGCGCCATTCGCTCGAGCTTCGCCTGGCTATCGTTGCCCAGTCGCTGCCATCGTAGTACACCGCCCCTTCGAAGCCGAGCGCGACATCCGCCCATTGTCCTGCCTCAATCAGATCCTTGCGGGACACCGACAAGGGGCTTTCCCGTCTTTTCCTCGTCTCCCGTGAAGAAGGCGACGATCTGCGCATCATCGAGCACGCCGATTTCACGCAGTGCTTTGATGGCATAGATAATGACGACATCACCTGACTTCATATCATCGATGCCCGGCCCTTTGCCGATGTTGCCTTCGCGCGAATAAGCCTGAAATTCATCGGAAGCCTCGAACACGGTGTCGAGATGGCCGATCAACAGCATTTTCCGGCCCCGCGTACCTTTGAGTCTGCCGACGAGGTGACCGGCGCGCTGCATCTCCTCGGGGAGGACGATCCATTCCGTCTCGAGCCCAAGTTCGTCCAGTTCAGCGCGCAGCACATCGCCGACCTTTCGCACACCTTCCTGATTCATTGTGCCGCTGCTGATGTTGACGAGTTGCTCGAGAAGATCGATGGCATCCTCCGAGTGTTCGTCTATCCAGTCGATCATTGCCTGCTCTTCGACGTCGAACTCAGCGGAGACAGGTGCAGGAAAAATAAGCGCGCAAAGCACCGTTACCAGGGCGAGCGGCAGTGTGTTGACAAGGGTATTCATCTGTTCGTCCTCTAGAGTGATCTGGGTACGCGAATATCTTCGACCAGGTGCTGGATGCGTTCCGGCGGTGCCGGCGTCATGTAGCTTACGGCGAAGATGACGAAAAAATTCAGAACCATGCCGACGACACCTATGCCTTCCGGAGAAATGCCGAACAACCAGTGTTCCGCCACGTTCTCGCCCCATGGAGAACCGGCCCACTTCAGGAACAGGCCCTTGAAGTACTCAATGTAGCCGTAGGTGAAGAAAAGCCCGGTCAGCATGCCGGCAATCGCACCTTGTTTATTCGCACGCTTGAAAAAGATGCCGAGCAAGATCACGGGGAATAATGACGCTGCGGCAAGGCCAAAGGCGAATGCAACGACCTGGGCAACCCATCCCGGCGGATCGAATCCGAGGTAGCCGGCCACCATGATGGCGAACGCCGCGGCGACGCGGCCTGCCAGCAGCTCTTTTTTCTCCGAGATGTCGGGCAGGAAAATACCCTTGATCAGGTCGTGTGACACGGCGGCGGAAATAACGAGCAGGAGGCCTGCTGCGGTCGACAGTGCCGCGGCAATGCCGCCGGCGGCGACAAGTGCGATGACCCACGACGGCAATCCCGCAATCTCGGGGTTCGCAAGCACCATGATGTCGCGATCGACGCTAAGCTCATTGCCCTGCCAGCCATATGTTCTGGCGGTTTCGGCGAACCCGGTATTGGTGTCGTTGTAATACTGGATGCGCCCGTCGCCATTCTTGTCCTCAAACTGTACCAGGCCGGTCTGCTGCCAGGTGTCAAACCAGGCGGGCCGGTCCTCATACACGAGGTTGCCATCGACGGCACCGATCTCGCCCGGCTGCATGGTGTTAATGAGATTGTATCTGGCCATGGCGCCGACGGCCGGCGCGGTCGTGTACAGGATCGCAATAAAGAGCAAGGCATAGCCGGCCGATGTACGCGCATCACGCACCTTCGGTACGGTGAAAAACCTGACAATCACATGCGGCAGGCCCGCCGTGCCCGCCATCAGGGCCAGGGTAATGCAGAAAACATCAATCCGGCTCTTTGTTCCGCTCGTATATTGATTGAAACCCAGCGATGTGACGATGTCGTCAAGCTTGTCGAGGAGGCTGACGCCCGAGCCTGTAATCTCACTACCGAAGGCGAGTTGTGGAATTGCATTACCTGTGATCTGAATCGCGATGAATATCGCCGGCACCGTGTAAGCAAAGATCAATACGCAATACTGGGCGACCTGTGTATAGGTAATACCCTTCATGCCGCCCAATACGGCATAAATGAAGACGACGCCCATGCCGACAAGGAGACCGATAGTCACATCGACCTCCAGAAATCGAGAGAAAACGATGCCAACTCCGCGCATCTGGCCGGCGACATAGGTAAACGAAATAAAGATCAGGCAAATGACGGCAACGATGCGCGCCGTTTTTGAATAATATCGTTCGGCGATGAACTCAGGCACCGTGAACTTGCCGAATTTGCGCAGGTAAGGGGCGAGAAACAAAGCGAGCAGGACATAGCCGCCGGTCCAGCCCATCAGATAAACGGAACCGTCGTACCCGAGGAAAGCGATGAGTCCTGCCATTGAGATGAACGAGGCCGCGCTCATCCAGTCGGCGGCCGTCGCCATGCCGTTTGCGACGGGGGACACGCCCTTGCCCGCTATGTAGAAGTCGCTGGTGCTGTGCGCACGAGACCAGATTGCAATGCCGATATAAAGGGCAAAGCTTGCGCCAACAATCAGATAAGTCAGTGCCTTGAGTTCCACGCTTTGGCTCAGTCTTCGTGAACGTCGAATTTCTGGTCAATCTTGTTCATGCGCCAGGCATAGAAAAAGATCAGCAGCACGAATATGTATATCGAGCCCTGTTGCGCGAACCAGAATCCCAGTTGGAAGCCGCCGACGCGAATACTGTTAAGCTGCTCGACGAACAGGATGCCGAAACCATAGGAGCATGCGAACCAGATGATGAGACATGCGACGACAAGCCTCAGGTTGGCGCGCCAGTAGGCTGAGCGGTTTGCCGGTGTCATTGGCGTCCCTTGTGAATATTGCTTGTAATTTGTTAGCGCACAATCTAACAGAGCATAATCCAATATTCACGGATCAACCCGGCTGGCCCAACGAGCTTATGTTGATGGACCATCAGCTGTCATTGATCAAGCAACGAGGAATCTCTCTATGCTGAGCGCCAAAGAAGCAACAAAGCGATTTATCGACGTGCAGGGCAAGAGAATGGCGTATGTCGAGATGGGCAATGGCGATCCTATCGTGTTTCAGCACGGCAATCCGACCTCGTCCTATCTCTGGCGCAATATCATGCCCCACCTGGCGGACCAGGGACGCTGCATTGCGGTCGATCTCATCGGCATGGGCGATTCGGACAAGCTGGATAATCCGGGCCCGGACAGTTATCGCTACGTCGAGCATCGTGAGTATTTGTTTGAAGCGTGGCGAGCGCTGGGCATCAATGACCGGGTCACCCTGGTGATACACGACTGGGGTTCCGCACTCGGCTTTGACTGGTCGCAGCAGCACCCGGATATGGTATTGGGTATCGCTTACATGGAAGCGATCGTCAGGCCGGTCACCTGGGACGAGTGGCCCGAGGCGGCAAGAGCTGTTTTCCAGGGTTTTCGATCTGAAGCCGGTGAGGCCATGGTGCTGGACAAGAACCTGTTCGTCGAAAGGGTGCTGCCAGGGTCCGTGCTGCGTGATTTGACTGAAGACGAGATGACTGTGTATCGGCGGCCGTTCCTGAACGCGGGAGAGGACCGGCGCCCGACCCTGACCTGGCCACGGCAGATCCCGATCGAAGGCGAGCCGAAGGAAGTCCACGACATCGTCGCCGGATATTCTGACTGGATATGCGGCTCGGACATACCGAAGCTGTTTATCAATGCGGAACCGGGTGCGATTCTGGTCGGGCCGCAGCGCGAGTTTTGCAGGGCCTGGAAGAATCAACAGGAAGTGACTGTCAAAGGTAACCACTTTCTGCAGGAGGATTCGCCGGACGAAATCGGGAAAGCGATCGTAGAATGGAGAAATACGCTCCTTTGAATTGCAATAGTTTGAAAACACCAATCACCAGCCGCAAGATGCAGCGCTTGCAACAGGATCCAACGGGTAGAGTTACAACGTGGGTAAATTCGGAACCGGTCAGGCCATCAGGCGTGTCGAAGACCAGCGATTCATAACGGGACACGGCCAATACACCGGCGACATCTCCATTGGCGGCCAGGCTTATCTGTACGTATTCCGATCACCATTCGCCCACGGCACCATTGCGCACCTCGATGTCAGTGAAGCCCGCCGGTCGCCCGGTGTCGCCGCAGTTTTCACGGCCCGGGACCTGACCGATGCCGGCGTCAGGGATTTGCCCGGCTTTGACATGCCGGGAAGTACACTGGCCGAGCCCAGAGACGCACTGGAACAACCACCGTTGGCGCGAGACCGTATTCTCTATGTGGGCGAACCCGTCGCAGGCATCGTTGCCGAATCGCTCGCCGCGGCGAAAGATGCGGCCGAGCTAATCGAATTCGACGTCGACGAGATCGACGCCGCGGTGACCATTGCGGACGCACTCTGCGACAGTGCGAAAACTATTCACGCAGACCTCGCAGGAAACCTGCTTGGCGTTCTGGAACACGGCGACAGAAAAGCGACGGATGCAGTTTTCGAAAAAGCCGACCACGTTGTATCGATCGACGTCGTCAACAATCGTTTGGCACCCCACCGCGATGGAACCACGTGGCTGCGTCGTGGATTTTGATTCCACGAGCGGAAAAATTACGCTCTATCAGGGCTGCCAGGGGGTACACGTACTACACGATCGCATTCTGCATTGCATCGATATCGCGCCGGAGATGCTGCATGTCATTTCGCCCGATGTTGGCGGCGCATTCGGCCTCAAATTCTTTCTGCAGTGCGAAACTATCGTTGCTCTGCACGCAGCGAGAGTGCTCAGCCGTCCCATCAAATGGATCGCCGACCGGACCGAGAGTTTCTTGAGCGATTTACACGGCCGTGACCACGTCAGCCATGCGGAACTCGCTCTCGATAATGACGGGCAATTCCTCGCGATGCGGGCATCGATTACCGGCAATGCCGGTGCCTACTGTTCGCAGGCCGGCCCGATCCTGCCGTGGTTCGGGGCCAGTATGACGCCCGGATGCTATGACATACCGACCGGTTACGTAGACGTCAGCACGGTCATGACCAATACCGTGCCGGTCGATGCATATCGCGGCGCAGGCCGGCCTGAAGCTACCTATCTGATCGAACGGCTGGTCGACAAAGCAGCTGGCGAACTCGATATTCCGAGGGATGACATACGACGCCGCAACTTCATTTCACCCGAGCAATTTCCGTACAAAACGTTTACCGGCCGGGTGTACGACTCAGGAGAGTATCAAGGGCTGCTCGACTCGGCCCTGGCGCGCGCCGACTGGTCGGCTTTCGGGGATCGACAGGCGCAAAGCGCCGGCAGCGGCAAGTTACGTGGCATAGGCCTGAGTTATTACGTCGAAATCTGCTCCGCACTCGGCGGCGAAGAGACAGTCATCAATTTCGAACGGGACAGGGCGAGTCACGGTGCTGGTGGGCACGCAGTCATCCGGTCAGGGCCATGAAACCAGTTTCGGCCAGATGGTAGTGGCCGGCCTCGGCATCGACCTGGATCAAATCGATGTAATACAGGGTGACAGCCAGAGGATTCCGACGGGCGAAGGCACTGGCGGCTCGCGCTCCATGGTGATCGGTGGCTCGGCACTGTTCGGGACCGTGGAAAAATTAATCGACAGCGGTCGAAAGATGGCGGCCGAGGTACTGGAGGCCGCGGAAACCGATATCGAATTCCACGAGGGAGCGTATCGGATCGCCGGCACGGACAGGTCGGTATCGTTGGCAGAAGTCGCAGTGGCTTCTTTCGACGATGCGCACAGACCCGAAGGCGTGGAACCCGGACTCTTGAGCACAGCGCGATTTACACCCGAAGGTGGAACTTTTCCCAATGGCTGCCACATCTGCGAAGTCGAAATAGACCCTGATACCGGCGTCATCGAAATCCTCCGCTACACGATCGAAGACGACGTTGGCACGGTGGTCAATCCTCTCATTCTCGAAGGTCAGATCGTAGGGGGTACTGCACAGGGGCTCGGTCAGGCCCTGGGCGAGGAAGCGATTTACGATCCGGACAGCGGTCAGTTGCTTACTGGCTCATTCGTCGACTACACCATGCCACGCGCCGACTGGGTCCCCGATGTCGAATTTCAGTACCAGGAAATCGCGTCACCGCGCAACCCGCTCGGCATCAAAGGTGCGGGCGAGGCCGGCACGGTCGGCGCGGCGCCCGCCCTCGTGAGTGCCGTCCTGGACGCATTGTCACCCCGTGGAATCGATCACATCGACATGCCATTGACGCCGCAGAAGATCTGGAAGCTTCTGCATAATTCTTAAGGGTCGAACCGCTAAGGCTTCCTAGGGGTCGAACCGCTAACGCTTCTTAGCGGTTCGACCCTTAAGAAAAAGAAGTCCCAAAAAAAAGCGACTCCCTGTGGGAGCCGCTTTACCATCATCAGTACTTCGGTCTTGGCCTTTCGGCCCCCCGCCAAGTCGTACCTGAAGGTATCGTCAAAATCGGTCAGCCGCCTTGCTGTTGTTGAAAGGCGACTAAATTCAGGGTCTGAACTTCGCAGAAATACCGCCTGATGTCAATTTCTTAGGCAGATTGAAAGCGTATCCGGATTTTACATCGACTGTTGTAGTAAATTAGCCACAAATTCGGCGCATCAACTCGACGCCACTGGCGAGGAATCAACAACTTGGGCTGGAATCCTCACCTTCAGGCACACCCGGGTATCGGGCAGGCATGACAAGATGAATGACCAGATTCAGCCGGCCTGGAACGTTTTGCGCGGCAATCAAGGCCAGGACCCGAACCAGGGCAATCTGCCATCCGCGCCCTGATGAGCCTCAATGCCTGGCGCAGTCAACGATAGGTATGCATATCGACCGGCAAATGCGACACATCGTTGAATGCGTCGAGCGACACTCGCTCGCCGCTGAACGTGTATCGGGTAACCGAACAGTTGTGCACGCGCCAGTTCAACTCCGCCGCCTTGATCTCAGGCGCCTGCAAAATCGTTTGCACACTGATCGCGACAGGACCACCAGAGGTAAAAACCGCAACAGTTTTGCCGCGCCCTGCGCTCGACATGACATCGCGAAGTGCCGTTCTTACGCTGCCGCTGAATGTCTGCCAGCTGACTGGCACGTCGGCGTCACCATAATCGTTCGCAACCCATCTGGCCATGACGGCTTCGAGCAGCCTATGCAGGTGTCGGTATTTGTCGGCATGGGTCTTCGATGATTCGAGCTCGGCTGCCAGCCGATCGAAGGTAGAATCCGTATTGCGTAGCGCACTCACCAGTGATTCGGTAATCTCCTTCGCCGGATACTCGTTCAGACCAATGTTCTCCTGCAGGTCCGGCCACTCCTCGCCATGCATCATAAACAGTTTGCCGACCGCGTCCGCCGTCTGCCGCTGTCGAATCATGGAGCCCGAAAAAACGCTGTCCGGCCGGATTCCCCGTTCCAGCCAGAAATCGGCCAGGGCCTCGGCCTGGCTCAGGCCGAGATTGGACAGCCGATCATAGTCGTCGGTAAAGAGCCTGGCCTGACCATGCCGTACAAGTAGCAAGGTACTCATTCGCCGCGGTTCATCAGGTGGTATTGCCGGTCATAACGAGACTTCTAATCAAAACACGCCCCACAATTCATGCCGTCGCCGCAAGGGAGCAATATTAGCTATTCAGGCCCGTCACTGCATACAATGTCGGCTAAAAGAACGATACGAAGCCAGGCCGGAACGAAATCGAGAAATCATATTTTGAATTCAATTTTAAGAACAATTGTTTATCTTGCATGCGTCACGGGCATTTGTGAGGCGGCGGGAGCCGATACGCTGCTGCATTCGGTGACCGGCTATACGTCCACGGCCAATGGCGATATCAAGCAGTTCAGCGTTCTGATTTTTGACGACCAAGGCCGTATCGTCGCAACTGGCGGCGACGAACTCATCGCCGGGCGTGCGGATGCCAGGCAGGTCGACGGTCGCGGCCGGTTCGTACTGCCCGGACTGGTTGATTCGCACGCACATATGTCCAACCAGGGATTCCTGACTATACAACTGAACCTCACCGGGACGCCGAGCCTCGAAGACTCAGTTGAGCGGATTGCTTTGTACGCCAGGACGAATCCCGGCTCCGGCTGGATCGAGGGACGCGGCTGGAACCAGGTGCTCTGGCCGGTCAGGGAATTCCCGACGGCAGCCCACATAGATGCCGTCGTACCGGACCGCCCGGTATGGCTGCGGCGTATTGACGGCCACGCCGGTTGGGCGAACAGCAAGGCGCTGGCGATCGCCGGCATTGATGACGACACACCTGATCCGTTCGGCGGCAAGATTCTTCGTGATTCCAACGGGCACGCGACGGGAACGTTGGTCGACAAGGCGATGAGTCTGGTTGCCAGCAAGATACCGCCGCCATCCAGGGAGGATTACCGCAAGGCTTTTCTGGCAGCGTTCAGACAACTGACGTCGCTTGGCCTGACAGGCGTGCACGATGCCGGAATCAATATCACGGAAGCCGAAACCTATCTGTCGATGGCGGACGACAAGAAAATGAACATGCGTATTTACGCCATGATCAAGGGGGCCGGTGAGAATCTCGACGCGATCGGCAAGCCGATTCATTCCTATGGAAACGACCGCCTGGCAATTGCGACGGTCAAACTCGTGGCCGACGGCGCGTTCGGCAGCCGTGGCGCCGCAATGTTCGAGCCCTATGAGGATGATGTCGAGAACCGGGGCCTGCCATACTGGACGCAGGAAGAATTGGATGGCTTCGTCCGAAAATCGAGCGACATGGGATTCCAGGTTGCCATTCATGCCATTGGCGATCTCGGCAACAAGCAGTCACTTGATGCCTTTGACAAGGCTCAGGGTGGCAAGCCCTCTCCGTTGCGCAATCGCATCGAGCACGTACAAGTCGTACGACTCGAGGATATTCCCCGTTTCGCGGAGCTCGGCGTCATTGCATCGATGCAGGCGACTCACGCGACCAGCGATATGAACATGGCTGAAGACCGCGTGGGCCCGGAAAGGATCAAAGGCGCATACGCCTGGCGCAAGTTCCTCGACGCCGGCGTAGTCATTGCCAACGGCTCGGATTTTCCGGTCGAACTGGCGAATCCGATGCACGGACTTTATGCCTCGGTGACGCGCAAGAGCCGCGCCGGCCTGCCTGATGGCGGCTGGTATGCCGGCGAGGCAATGACGCGCGAGGAGGCGCTGCACTCATTTACCTGGACTCCGGCCTATGCCGCACATCAGGAAGATCGCCTCGGCAGCCTCGAAGCCGGCAAGTGGGCCGACTTCATCGTGGTCGACCGCGACTTCTTTGAAATCCCGGAGAGTGAGATCGACGATATTCGGGTTATTCAGACCTGGGTCGGCGGCGATCTGGTTTACGAGCGCTGCGCGGACGAGATGCAGGCGGACTGCGTCCACTGACGGGCAATATTGACGGAGTGACGTGATGATTGTTGAGCAGGTCTGGACGGGCAACGCCTACAGAAATTTCAATTATCTGATCGCCTGCCCCGAGACAGGGGATGCGCTGGCGATTGATCCGCTGGATTACAAGAAGTGCCTGGCTGCGGCAAAAGACCATGGCTGGACGATTACCCAGATCCTGAATACCCATGAACACGGCGATCACACAGGCGGCAACAAGGCGACGGTCAAAGCAACGGGTGCGAAAATCATCGCGCATGTAAATGCCGCTAACAGTATTCCGAATATGGATCGCGGCGTCAGTGCCGGAGATATTGTCAGCGTGGGCAAATCCGTTGAACTCGAATGCCTCGATACGCCCGGCCACACGATGAGTCACATTTGCTTGCTGTCACACACGGATCAACCGGCACTTTTCAGCGGTGATACCCTGTTCAACGCCGGCGCAGGCAACTGTCATCACGGCGGCCATCCCAGCGAGCTTTACGAGACATTCTCGAACCAGCTTGAAAGGCTGCCAGACGATACGCTCATCTATCCGGGACACGATTATCTCGTCAACAACCTGAAGTTCACACTCGATCGCGAGCCTGACAACGCGATTGCCGCGGACATGATTGCGAAATATGAAGATCAGGATCCGGACGACGCACTCGTCACGACACTCGCACAGGAGCGGGAGGTCAATACGTTCTTTCGCTTGCAAAGTCCTTCCGTCATCGCGCGACTGAGGGAATCATTTCCTGAAATCGGTGATAACCCGGATTCGCGTACGGTGTTCCTGAAGCTGCGCGAGCTTCGCAACCGCTGGTGACCAGTCACAGCAATCGCTGTTGCAGTTCGTCAAGTCGCGCTGCCTGTGCGGAAGTCGGCGTGAGCACCTGTCGGTTGGCAAGCCACAGCCATTGAATGGCGTCGTACAGACGAACCTGTACGTCCAATTGTTCTTTCAGCACGAAATCGTTGCCACCAGCATAGGCGTTGAGCAGAACGGATTGCCTGTCATCTTCGAGATTGTGAAATCCAATTAGTGATGCCAGGTCGAACATTGGATCATTGTCACAGGCATACTCCCAATCCAGAAGTTTGAGCGCTGGATCGCCGATGATGTTTGCGGCCACCACATCATTGTGGCAGCAGCGAGACTTTCCGCTCATGGGACTATCCGCAATGACCTCTTCGCAGCGCAGAGCGAATACGTGCAGGCCGTGATGCGTCTTCAGGTTCCCCGCATAACGTTTCGCGACGCTGTTCGGGTCGAACAGGATGCCCGACGCGGGCAGGTCATGAACCCGGCGCAACAGATCCGCCAACGCCTCCAGATTCTTGTTGTCATCGAGGTCAGAAGCGTCCCAGGATCGGCCAGGCACATAGCGGCTGAGCAAAATGCCGGAATCCGCATCGGCAAAGATCAGCGCCGGCGCCAGTCCTGCTGCCGCAGCCTGTTTCTGAATCTCGATCTCGCCGAATCGGTCCGGATTGAAGACTCTCGTGTGCGCCGCATCGAGCCGCAGAACAAAAGACTCATCAGCGCATTCTACGAGGTAGGTTCTGTTGGTCAGACCACCCTTTAGTTCGCGCCAGGTCGCAGCCTTGCCGTTCCAGCCGGGAATTCCGGACAATGCCTCTGCCGGCGCAATTGTGCTGCTCACGGCACCAATCGTGCTGCTCACGACACCACCGGTACGATTTGCTTAACTTCGCGATACGAACGCGTCCAGTTCAACAGGCCGATCGGAACGAGCATTACGTAAATGACGAACAACAGCGACGTCAGTTGCAGATCGCGTGCCCAGTATATGAATACCGATACGACATCGATGACGAGCCAGTACCACCAGTTTTCCAGTACTTTTCGCGCCACCAGGAAGGTTGCCCAGACCGCAGCCCAGGTCGTCAATGAATCGATGTAAGGAAATGCCGCGTCGGTAAACCGGTCGAGCAAGTAGCCGGTCATCAGACTGATCGCGGCAATCACGACCAGGGCGACCGCATGGATGGACCGTGACCAGACTGATACCGGAAGCTCCGCATTCCCGACTCTGCCAAAATACCAGACAGTCCAGCCATAGAGGGCCATAGCGAAATAGAATATATTGAGGAGCGACTCCATGTAGAGCTTCGCCTGCAGAAAGAGATAGACGAAAATTGCAGTACTGACTGCAGCAAAAAACCAGCACCAGATGTTCTGTCGAATCGCCAGCAACAGGTAGCCGACGGCAAGCAGGACGGCGAGAAGTTCTAATGGCGACAGCGCCTGATATTGCCTGGAAACGACAGAAGCGAGTGATTCCATTCCCGATACTTATCCCGCGATCGGATTATTCAGCATCTTGATTGCGAATACTGCCTTTGGCGACGACTCGAAGGTCGTCTTTATCTCGCGGCTGATTGCTGCCATGACGTCGTCGTACTCTCCGCGAATCTGAGTACTCATCGGATTCGTAATCACCTCGAGCGACTCGCACGCATTCAGTCGTTCGATGACGTCCTTGATAGCTGGAAGAAAATCGTCCGCCAGGGGATAAAGACTGATATCAACAGCAACACGCATATCAAAACCTCATATCAAAAGTAATGCCGATCTGACGGGGATCACCGTAACGCAAATAGAGCTTGTTCGGGAAGTCTGGCGGTTCGTTGCCAAAATAGAAGCCCCGGACAGCATGCTGTTCATCAAACAGGTTCCGGGCCCAGAGCTGTGCTGACCAGCGATCGGCATCGTATCCAATGCGCGCATTGACTATTTCAGCGGCCAGGGACAACTGATCATGGCTCACATCGAAGTAAAACTCGTCGCGGGCAGAATAGTCCAGCCGTGCAAAAAAACCGCTCGGGTGACGATAAACGCCACCAAGTGCAACCGTGTAATCCGGCGCGTGTGCCTGCCTGCGTCCGCTGAGGTCTACTTGTGGCGTCGAGAATTCTTCGAACTCGGCCTTCAGGAGTCCTGCGTTGGCGTAAAACTGCCATGCGTCGTTCAGTTGCCAGCGGAGATCCGCCTCGAGCCCAACAGTGCGCCCTTTGGCCGCATTGTCCGTGAAAAAGACGAATGATGCGGGATCATTCGGAACCAGCTGGAACGAGGTCCTGACCTGTTGGTCGCTGCGTTCGCTGTAGAAAACCGAGGCATTGAAAATCAGGGCATTATTGAGCCAGTAGGACTTGATCCCGGCTTCCAGATTCCACAGCGCTTCCTGCGCAAACTCGCGCCGGTCATCCGGCACCAGCCCCAGGTTGAAGCCGCCGGCTTTATAGCCTTTCGACAGGCTGACGAAGCCAGTCAGTGCATCGGAGAAGCCGTGACTAAATGTCAGCTCGCCGCCGATCATCGTCTCCCCGGGACCCAACGACAGTCCGGATGAATCGGCATAATCCGTCGAGCGGTCTTCGAGACGAACCCCGAGCGTGACCTGACTGGAAACACCGATATTAAAGTCGAGCTGACCAAACAACGCTGCGTTGGTCGCTTCATAAGCGCTGCTGAACGAGTCGTCGAGATCAAGCGTGAAATCGAAGAACGGATCAATGTAAAGCCCCTGGTTGAGCGTCTCCAGGTCATCGGTAAGCCTGGTGACATACACGCCGACCAACCAGTCCGTCGATTCATTGAAGATTCGCCCGCCGTCACTCGACGTCAGCCGCAATTCCTGGCTAAACGTGCTGCGCTTCCTGTCGTTGACTGAAATGAAGTCATACGTGAACGGAGCCCACGCGTCCGGGTTGCCCCAGTCTGCGTCAAAGCTGAAATCGATATCTGACTTTGCGAAAGACGTAATCGACGTCAGGCTGAAGCGATCCGCGCCAAGCCACTCCGCCTTCAACGAGGATCCGACACTTTCCTGCGCGTCCTTTCCAGGCTGGTCGGAGAGCACGATAAAACTGTTATCCACGGCAAACGCATCGTAACCATCGTCTATGTCGGTGTACATCATGGTCAACTTGACCGTCCAGTCGGCATCGGTCTGCCAAAGCAATTTGCCGCGGACGGTGGTTTCATGGCGGCCGTTCGTGTCGTCCCTTCCCAGGAACGCGTTATCGCGGAAACCGTTGCCTTGATAGTGGTGCACGCTGAATCTGAAGCTTGTGTTTCCACCAGGCGGCGCAATCGGGCCGCCGAACGCGACACCACCCGAAAATGCGTCATCATCGGCAATGCCGATGCGAATATTGCCGGACCACTCGTCGCTCGGTTCAGCACTCTGCACATACACGAGACCGGCCAACGCGTTCGCGCCAAAGCGCGTCCCCTGTGGCCCCCGCAGTACTTCAATCTGTTGCACATCGAACAGCGTCGCAATCGACCCAATCCCACTGAAATCGATATCGTCGATCAGGAAGCCGACGGATGGGTTTGGCGCGCCCTCGTATTGTTCGAGTTCGCCCACGCCGCGAATCTGAAAATACCGTGCCCGGTTTCCGTCGCCTGACCAGTTGAAATTCGGCACGATGAAGACCAGTTCTTCGAAGTGCTGCACGGCCGCCTGCTCAATCATCTTGCGGTCAAGGACAGTAATGCTTGCGGGCAACTCCGCCGCCGTACGCCCGCGGAAATCCGCAGTGACGATAATCTCCTCCAGTATTTCTTCTGCGGCCGAAAAATCTGGCAGTAGTGTTACGGGCAGGAAAAAAATAACGACAGCGCCGACAGGGCGTCGCTGGAAAAATGAAATTGGCAGCATTTGAGAATCCTCTTCCTACGCCGGCATTACCCGGGTCAGGTTCTAAGGGTTCCCGTATCGACGCCGCCTCATGCAGCGCCACGGATCTCAGGCCGGACTGGCCACCCCTGTGATAGCGTTAATTATAGCCAAAATGCGTATCGCGCATCGGGAAATCGCCCGTCAGGATGCAATCCGCCTGAGGCTTGTTTAGTGCCATTACAATCGGTGCGGATTGATCTTTGGTGGTCTGCTCAAATGAGCCATGGCCGCATGCCCGCGTTTATTTCTCCAGGCGGGCGATCAAGCTCGACGTATCCCAACGATTACCGCCAAGTTCCTGAACTTCCTCGTAAAAACCATCAACGAGCCTGGTCATCTCAAGTGCCGCACCGTTTGCACCAGCTTCCTCCAGGGCAATTCTCAGGTCCTTGCGCATCCACTCCACAGCGAAACCGAAATCGAACTGGTTGTTGACCATCGTTTCCCAGCGGTTCTCCATTTGCCAGGACTGCGCGGCACCTTTGGAGATCGCGCCAATGACGGCGGCAGGGTCGAGACCGGCACGTTTGACGAAATGTAATGCCTCGGACAATCCCTGGACAACGCCCGCAATACAGATTTGATTGGCCATTTTGGCGAGCTGCCCTGAACCAGCAGGACCGATATGTGTGCATGCTTTGGCGTAGCACAGCATGACCGGTAGCACACGTTCATAGATGCCGGCATCGCCGCCGACCATTATGCTTAGCTGGCCACTTTGCGCGCCGGCCTCGCCACCCGACAATGGCGCATCCAGAAAGCCGACATTTTTTTCTTTAGCGGCCTGATAGACTTCGCGCGCTACTTTTGCCGAGGCCGTCGTGTGATCGACGACGACTGCGCCGTCACTGATGCCTTCCAGGACGCCCTCATCGCCGAGAATCACGACCCTGACATCGGGATCATCACCAACACAGCAGAATACGATTTCCGCGACAGCGGCGGCGCCGGCAGGTGTATTAGCTGTTGCCCCGCCATGGTTCTTCTGCCATGCCTCGGCTTTCGCTCTTGTCCTGTTGTAGACCGTAACTTCGTGGCCGGCACCTGCAAGAAAACCGGCCATTGGGTAGCCCATGACACCCAACCCAACGAACGCAACACGCATTTCTTAGCTCCAGTAATAAACTCGCAGCAATCCTACGCTGCGCTGGCCTGATTCTCACCGGCCTCTTTTTTCTTCTTTCGTGGGTCGAGGCCGACGGAACGCGCGATGATTTCGCGCATTATTTCCGAACTTCCTGCATAGATTGTCGAGACGCGTGCATTCAGGTACATGCGGCAAATCGGGTACTCATCCATGTAGCCTGCGCCACCATGCAGCTGCACGCAATCGTCCATGACGCGGCACTCCAGCTCACTCGTGAATAGTTTTGCCTTTGCTGCCGTATCGGCACTCAACTCGGCACGGTTGTGTTCTTCCACGCACTGATCAATGAACGCCTGGGCAACATCGATGTTCATGCGCATGTCCGCCATCTTGAACCGCGAGTTCTGGAAATCGGCTATTGTCTGGCCGAACGCTTTTCGCTCCTTGATGTAATCCATCGTGATATCGAATGCCGCATCGGTGGCAGCCAGGTAGCCGATTGCACCGAGCAGACGCTCTTCCGCGAGGAAGTGCATCAGCTGATAGAAACCACGGTTCAGCTCACCCAGAAGGTTTTCCTTCGGCACTTTGACGTTGTCAAAAAACAGCTCGGCCGTGTCCTGGCTCTTTAAGCCCATCTTCTTGAGATTGCGGCCCCGCTCGAATCCTTCCATGCCGCGTTCGACGACGAAAAGACTCAGTCCATGACGGCTGCTCTGGTCTGTCCGCGCGACGACTACCACCAGGTCGGCAAGGATGCCGTTCGAAATATAGGTCTTCGAGCCGTTTAGCAGGTAATGATCGCCCTTGTCTTCAGCTTTCGTTCTTATGCCGGCCACATCGCTGCCGGCGCCGGGTTCGGTGATCGCGACGGCCAGAATGTGTTCGCCGGTGACGCACTTCGGCAGCCAGCGTGCTTTCTGCTCCTCGGTGCCGAGCTCGCCAATATAAGGCCCGACCAGGCGGCTATGCAGTGTTATAAAAAATCCGGCATCGCCATAACGTGTGTGTTCTTCGATAAGAACCTGTTCGTAACGGAAATCCGATATGCCGGCGCCGCCATATTTTTCGTCAGCCCACATCAGCAGAAGGCCCTGTTGCCCGGCTTTCAGGAAAGCCTCGCGATCGACTATGCCCTGCTCGTGCCATTTATCGCGATAAGGCAGGATTTCCTTCTGCATGAAGTTGCGTACTGAATCACGAAACATCTCGTGTTCGCTATCAAATATCTTGCGGCTCATGGCCTGTGTCCTGAAATTGGGTAATTGACAGGCGATATATCGCCTGTTTAGCGACCCTTGAAAATTGCATCACGCTTTTCGAAAAACGCATTGATACCCTCTTCGCAGTCTTCGCTGGCTCGTAGCGCATCTTGTAACGAGGCCTCGACGTCGAACGTGCTTGCCCAGTCGTGACTCGCCGCATGACGCATCGTTTTTTTCGTTGCGGCAACTGATAGAGGTGCGCGCTTCGCCAGCGCATGTGCCCATTTCAGCGTTTCATCCATGAGAGCATCCGCCGGTACCGACTTGTTGGCCAGACCCAGTTCGACGCAGCGGTCTGCACTGATTCGCTCGGATTCGATACTCAACTGAAACGCCCTGCGGTAGCCGAGCTGGCGCACCAGCTGCCAGCTCAGCCCGCCGTCCGGCACCAGGGAGATGGTCGTAAACGGGGATAGCAGGAAGGCGTTGTCCGCCATCACCAGGAGATCGCACATCAGGGCATATGACACACCGATACCGGCGACCGATCCGCCAACAGCGGCGATGACCGGCTGCTTCATTTCGCCAATACATTCAAGTACCGGTCGGTACTCCTCCTGCAGTTGTTGCTCGATCGCCCGATCAGTAGAAAGACTATCCTTCAAGTCGGCGCCGGCGCTGAACGAACGGCCCTCGCCAGTCAGTATGACCACTCGAACCGAATCGTCTCCTGCGGCTCTTTCGAACGCTGTCAACAGATCCCGTCGAAGTTCGGTGTTGAACGAGTTCATCGCGTCCGGGCGGGAAATAGTGATGATCGCTACCGCAGTGTCCCGCCTGTATTTTACTGTCTCGTAGTCGCCCATCCAACTCTCCTCAGGCTGCCGAGCGATGCTCTTGCGCATCGGCAAGCCCGTAGAACGTCTCGCCCTTATCGGCCATCGAGCGCAGGCTGTCCGGCACGGCGAAACGTTCGCCGTATGCTCCAGCCAGGCGATCGGCCTCTGCGACAAAGTCTTTCAGGCCCTCCGTCTCGATGAAAGAGATCGTGCCGCCCGTGTAAGGCGGAAAACCCCAGCCGAAAACAGATCCGATGTCGGCATCGGCCGGATGCGTGACAACCCCTTCGTCGATGCAGCGTACCGTCTCAATCGCCTGCGAATAGAGGATGCGCTTTCTGACTTCTTCAGCCGATGGCTGTTCGTCAGCCAATGGATAGAGTTCTTTCAAGCCCGGCCACAGGTGTTTCTTGCCGCCCTCAGGATAGTCATAGAAACCTTTGCCGAAACGCTTGCCCCGGCGGTCGAGCTCCTCGACAAACTTGCTGATCACCGCATCGGCTGGCGAGGAAACGTAAAGTTCACCAAGATCCTGTTTTGTTTGCTTCATCACGTGGTAGCTCAACTCGAGCGAAACCTCGTCCGTGACAGCAAGCGGGCCGACCGGCATGCCCGCGTGTTTTGCAACGTTCTCGATCAGCGCCGGGTTGACGCCTTCGGACAGCATGTTGATGCCTTCGCGGCTGAATACGCCGAAAACGCGGCTGGTGTAGAAGCCCCGGCTGTCGTTGACAACGATCGGCGTCTTCCGCAGTTGCTGAATGTAATCAAGCGCCTGAGCGATCGCGACATCGTTAGTCTTCTTGCCAACGATGACCTCGATCAGCGGCATCTTTTCTACCGGCGAGAAGAAGTGAATGCCGATGAACTGTTGCGGCCGTTTGGAAGCCTCGGCCAGTCCCGTGATCGGCAATGTCGACGTATTCGAAGCAAAGATCGCATCGTCAGCAATAATGGCTTCGGTCTTCGCGGTGACATCGGCTTTGATCTTCCTGTCTTCGAATACCGCTTCGATGACGAGCTCGCAGCCGGCAAGATCGTCATATTCTGTCGTCGTATGAATCCGATCCAGAATATCGGCAGCCTTGTCCGACGTCGTGCGGCCTTTGTCGATTCGTTTTTGCAGGAGGTTGCGGGAATAGTCTTTGCCAAATTCGGCTTTTTCCTTTGTCGTGTCGAGCAGCACGACCTGCATGCCGGCTCGTGCCGAAACGAAAGCAATACCGGCACCCATCATCCCGGCGCCGAGAATGCCGAGCTTTTTGACCAGCCGCTTTTCCGGCTCACTCGGCCTGCGCACCAGCTTGTCAGCAGCCCCCTTGTTGATGAACAAAGTTCGGGACATGTTGCGCGATACCGGGCTCATCAGCATCAATGTGAAAAACTTGGATTCAATGTCGAGCGCCTTCTCCATCGGTAGAACAGTGCCTTCATAGACGGCAGACATAATTGCGATCGGCGCCGGGTAATTGTGGTTGGTCATCTTCTGCAACAATGCCGTACCGAACATGTACGTCTGAATGGTAGACGGGTTCATGAGCCCCGCACCGCCCGGCACTTTGAAGCCCTTCTTGTCCCAGGGTTGCTCGGGGTCGCCTGTCTCGAGCACCCAGGCTTTGGCGGCCGCAATTTCCTTGCCTGGTTCGACAAGTAGATCTGCGATACCTGCTTCGACGGCCTCCGTAGCCTTCAGGTGCTTGCCCTGTGTAATCAATTGTAATGCCGGTTCAATGCCGATGAGTCTCGGCAGACGCTGGGTACCGCCGCCCCCGGGCATCAGCCCGACCGTGACTTCCGGCAGGCCGAGTACGGATTTCGGGTTATTTGCGGCCACCCGGTAGTGGCAAGCCAGGCAGACTTCGAGACCGCCGCCAAGCGCCGTGCCGTTGATCGCCGCAGCGAATGGCTTGCCACAGGTTTCCAGCTTTCTCAGCGTCTGTTGTAATCCGCGGCACCAGCCATAGACTTCCTCCGCGTCCGTACGCTGCTCGAACGTCTCGACCAGCCCCAGCAAATCGGCACCCGCCATGAAAGAATCTTTAGCGGACGTAATAACAGCACCTTTGACTTTGTCGTCACCCGCAACCTTGTCGACAGCATCCGACAGATCCTGCAGAAACTCCGGCGTCATGACATTCATCGACCGGTCTTTGACGTCGATCGTCAGAATGGCGACGCCATCTTTATCAATCTTGTAATCAATCGTTTTCATTTTTTCATCCAAAACTTATGAAACATTCGGGAGTAGTATTTTTCTGGAGCGACTTACAAGCCACTACTACTACACACGCTCGATGATGGTCGCGGTACCCATGCCACCGCCCACACATAAATTAATGAGCGCAGTATTCAGATCCCGGCGCTCGAGCTCATCCAGCACCGTGCCAAAAATCATCGTTCCGGTCGCGCCCAAAGGGTGCCCCATCGCAATCGCACCACCGTTGACATTGATCCTGTCGTGGTCGATGCCGAGCTTTTGCATGAACAACATGACGACGGATGCGAACGCTTCGTTGAGTTCGAACAAGTCGATGTCGTCTGTGGTCATCCCGCAGCGCTTGAGCACTTTTTCCGCCGATGGCGCCGGGCCTGTCAGCATGATTGTCGGATCAGTTCCGATCGACGCAAAGCCCTTGATGCGCACCCGCGGCTTGAGCCCGAGCGCATCACCCATCTCTTTGGAGCCAATCAATACCGCAGCGGATCCGTCGACGATGCCACTCGAATTGCCACCTGTATGCACGTGATTGATGGCCTCAAGCTCGGGGTACTTCTGCAAGGCGACCGAATCGAAGCCGGCTTGCTCACCCGGAATCTCGAATGCTGCCTTGAGCCCTGCGAGGTCTTCGGCGGTCGTACCGGGACGAATGTGCTCATCCTTGTCGAGCAAGGTCACGCCAATGCGATCCCGGATCGGTATCACCGAATTATCGAAATAACCTTTGTCCCAGGCGTTCGTGGCACGCCGCTGGCTCTCAACGGCATATGCGTCAACGTCTTCGCGCGAGAAACCGTATTTGGTGGCAATAAGGTCCGCACCGATTCCTTGCGGCACGAAATAGGATTTGTAGGCGAACGCCGGATCGGCATGCATAGCACCTGAATCCGAGCCCATCGGTACTCTGGACATCGATTCGAGGCCGCCGCCGATCGTGAGATCGGATTGCCCCGACATGACCTGGGCAGCAGCACTGTTGATTGCTTCGAGGCCCGATGCGCAAAAACGATTGATTTGCTTGCCGGGCACGCTCTCATCGTAATCGGCATTCAATACCGCGAGTCGGGTGACACAGGAACCCTGCTCGCCGACCGGCATGACGCAGCCGAACACGACATCGTCGACTTTGCTGGTATCAAGTTCGTTGCGATCTCTGAGGCTGGCGAGTACCTGAGCCGCCAGGTCTATCGGCTTTACTTCGTGTAGTGCGCCGTTCGATCTGCCGCGGCCGCGTGGGCTGCGGACGTGATCAAAAATATATGCGTCTGTCATGTTGCTGTCCTGTTCTTGAGTGAAAGTTTCAAATGCTCCTTCATATCTTCGTTCGCTTTCCTGAAATCGACCGATTTCGGATCGATCAGCCAGAGATAGGTCATTCCTGATATGTAGGCGATGTAATGTGCGGCGATACTTTTGGGATCCGCATTCTTGCGAATTTCTCCGGTTTTTATCCCGGCGCGCACCCAGTCGACAACGTCGTCCTGCTGGCGTTGATGTATGTTGACGGAAGTCTGCCGGTATTCGGACCTGGGACTCGCCGCACCGCAATAAAGAATTTGCAATACCCGTGCATCGCGCGGCGAATCAGACACAAACCTGAAAAACGAATCGAGAGCAGTGCACATTGCGTCGATGCCCACCTTGTCACCGACCCCTTCTCTCAGGTACCCGAGCCAGCGCCTGGAGATCGATTTGCAGACCTCGTCATAAAGACCTGCCTTGGATCCGAAACGGTATGTGGCAAGACCGCGGCTGTAGCCTGCCTTTTCGCCGATCGCCTGCAAGGTGGTCTTGTCGGTGCCATGCTCCAGGATCAACTCGATCGCAGCATCGATCATGGCCTTGTCCGAAATCGCGGTGCGCTCTGCCTGCGTCAGTGACTGGCCATTCTCCGCAACAGGCTGGGGATCGGTGGACAAATTGAGCGCCTCGAAGGTTTAAAAAGAGTTTGTTAATCAACAGGTAACATAGACTTTATAAGAAACTTGTTGTCAACAAGCAAGTGATTATACTGCAGCGGACAGGACACGACAAGCATCGAAAGAGCCGCAAGCTCAGCCGTTGGTCGGCTTGCCGATCACACCGGCCTTCTGCAGCCTCTCGATTTCGACCTTCGACAACCCCCATTCACTGAGGGCCTCGTTGCCGGCGGCGCCGGGCTCCGCTGGCGGGCTTTTTATTTCTGACCTGGTACGAGAAAAGCGGGGCGCCGGACCTGGCTGGACGATTCCGTCGAACTCCACGAACGTTTTTCGGGCCTGGTTGTGTGGATGATTCGGCGCTTCGGTCATTGAAAGCACCGGCGCGAAACACGCATCGCTGCCTTCCAGCAATTTGCTCCACTCATCCCGTGTCTTTGTCACAAACACGGCCTCGAAACAAGCGGCATGCTCCGGCCACTTGCCGGTGTCGAACTGATCGTTTGGCTTAATCTCATCTATCGACAGTACTTCAAGCAAGGCGCGAAAAAATCGCCTCTCTATCGCGCAGACCACAACGCTTTTTTTGTCTTTGGTCGCATAGGTCCGGTAGAACGGCGCGCCCCCGTCCAATAAGTTGCTGCCTCGATCCTCGCGCCACATGCCGCCGGCACGTAGCCCGTAGAACATGGTCATCAGCGAAGCTGCGCCATCGACCATCGCGGCATCAACAATCTGTCCTTCGCCGGACCGAGCGGCTTCGAGCAATGCAGCAAGTATCCCCATGGCGAGATAGACACCGCCACCGCCGAAATCCGCAACAAGATTCAGCGGCATGACGGGTTGTCCGTCTTTTGCTCCGATGGCCGCAAGCGGGCCCGCCAGAGCAATGTAATTGCCATCATGTCCGACCGAGTCCGCCAGTGGCCCGTTTTGACCCCAACCGGTCATGCGTCCATAGACCAGGCGTTTATTTCGGCCCAGACACTCCGTTGGCCCAAGTCCAAGCCGTTCCATCACTCCGGGTCGAAAGCCTTCGAACAGCGCGTCGGCATCCGCGCACAAACGAAGCACAAGTTCGACACCGTCCGCATGCTTCAGGTCGATCGCGATCGTCGGCCGGCTTCGATTCATCAGGTTGTATTTCGCCGGCAGGGAGATACCGAGATCCGCGTCGGACAGACGGTCTATGCGAATGATCCGGGCGCCCATGTCGGCGAGCAACATGCCGCAAAACTGGCCGGGACCAATGCCGGCAATTTCTATGATTTTGAAGCCTTGGAGCGGGCCCATGGTTTCGATCCTGCTTCCTTTTTTCGGAATACCGGACTACAAGGAACTACAGAGATGCCCTCCGTCCACTTCTATCGTGCTGCCGGTCATATAACTGCCGGCGTCTGATGCAAGAAGCAGCAACGGACCGGACAATTCCCCGAGCTCACCGATGCGCCGCATCGGGATTTGCACAAGCATTTGCTTGGCCGCGTCTGTCTTGAAGAAGTGCTCGTTGATCTCTGTTAGAAAGTAACCCGGCGCTATGGCATTGACCCGGATGCCGTATCTCGCCCATTCGAGCGCCATTGTTTTGGTCAGGTTCACGACACCACTCTTGGCCGCAATATAGGAACTCAGCATTTTGGCGACCCGAAATCCGAGTACCGACGCGATATTGATGATACTGCCCGGCTTCTCAGCTTTGATCAGCGACCGCGCCGCGGCCTGTGCAACCAGAAACACGCCTTTGAGATTGGTGTCGATCACGGCATCCCAGTCTTCCTCACTCAAGTCGGCAAGAAATCCCGCGCGGCTGATGCCCGCGTTGTTCACCAGGATATCGGCGATGCCGGCGGATGACTCGGCCTCTGCAAAACAGTCTCGTACCGAGGCAGAATCGGTGACATCGAGATCAACACATATCGCCTTGCCGCCCT